>Ga0307474_10000091_pt1 | contig 65416 bp, 67 predicted proteins | sample atmos_gasesECM1C_2_FD_203312 | JGI IMG/M metagenome (GOLD analysis project Ga0307474, IMG submission 203312) | Hardwood forest soil microbial communities from Morgan-Monroe State Forest, Indiana, United States - atmos_gasesECM1C_05 | ecosystem: Environmental > Terrestrial > Soil > Temperate...
CGGTCATGATGACCGCGGTGAGTAAATGTTTCGCGTCTGCGCCGCCGACGCGCATGTAGGCCGCCATCATTCCTCCGGAAATATGGGCCATTCCGCTGGTCATGACGGTCATCAATTCCGATTTGGTGAGTTTGGGGAGAAACGGCCGGATGGTCAGCGGGGCTTCGGTCTGGCCCATGAAAATGCTGGCTGCGACGTTGAGAGATTCGGCACCGCTGGCGCCCATGATGACGGTCATCAGCCAGGCTGCCCCGCGTATGATGATTTGCATGACGCCCAAGTGATAGAGGACGGCGAAAAAGGCAGCGATGAAGATGATGGTGGGCAAGACCTGGAACGCAAAAATCAAACCCAGCGAAGAGTGGTCTTTGCCGAGTTCGCCGAAAACAAATGCGGAGCCCACGAAAGAGAAGTCGAGAAGCTTCTTCGCTCCGTTACCCATTTTTTGGAAAAGCCACTCACCCGATTTGACGCGCAAAACGAAAAGGCCGAGAGCCAACTGCAGACTGAGTCCCCAGGCGACGGTCTTCAGGCGAATGGATCTGCGGCTCGTTGAAAAGATATACGCGAGACCCAGGATGGTGGCGATGCCGAGCACTCCCGTGAATCGTCCCATGGGTTTCTCCTGTGTTGCGTCCCGCACCGACGGTAAATGCCAAGTTGCACCGAACAGAAACAACTTCAACCAAGAAGCTTCGACCGTTCGCTCAGGCCTCCAGAACCCGCCGGATCAGGGGGCGCTTTCCCCGGGGGGGCTCGTGAGCGACAAAGAAATTTTCAGCGATTAATGCTTTCGCTGCGCCCAAGCGAGTGTCCGCATTGTAGCCAATCGTGGCCAGGGATTCGCCTTTTTCGACGGGATCGCCGATGCGCTTGTGAAATTGCAATCCGACAGCGTGGTCGATGGCATCGTCTTTTTTTTCGCGACCGCCACCCAGTATGGCCAGCGCGATGCCGAATTGCTGGCAATTAGTGCCGGAGATGAAGCCAGTGGCTGCGCTGGGCACGTCTAGTTGAAAGCGCGGCGTGGGCAATCGTTGCGGTTCGTCCACCACGCGGTCATCACCGCCCTGCAGGCGAATCCCCTGTTTGAACTTTTCCTTGGCTTGGCCGCTGGCGATCATTTTCGCGGCGAGACGGCGGCCCTCTTCGAGTGTCTTGGTACGTTCGCCGAGGTAGAACATCCATGCGGAAAGTTCCACACTTAATTCGCGAAGATCCGGAGGACCGCCACCATTCAAAACGTCAATGCATTCGGCGACTTCGTTGGCGTGGCCAGCGGCGCGGCCGAGAGGTTGATCCATGTCGGTGATGAGAGCGACAACTTTTTTACCCATGCGTTTGCCTGTTTCGATCATCACCTCTGCAAGATTGACCGCTTCTTTTTCGACCTTCATGAACGCGCCGGAGCCGACTTTGACGTCGAGCACGAGGGCGTCGATGCCTTCGGCGAGTTTCTTGCTCATGATGGAGCCGCAGATGAGGCCGATGTTTTCGACGGTGCTGGTGGCGTCGCGCAGAGCGTAGATTTTTTTGTCGGCGGGGGCAATTTCCTTGGTCTGACCTATGAGGCCCATACCGCATTCTTGAAGCACGTGGCGGAATTGCGCGAGCGAAAGATTTACGTTGAAGCCCGGGATGGCTTCGAGTTTATCGAGCGTGCCTCCGGTGTGGCCCAGACCGCGACCGCTGATCATGGGCACGATGAGGCCACCGGCGGCGACTATAGGAGCGAGGATGAGCGAGGTCTTATCTCCGATGCCGCCGGTGGAATGCTTGTCGACCTTGCTTCCGGGAAGATCCGAGAAATTGAGCACCTCGCCGGAATACAGCATGGCTTCGGTGAGCGCAGCGAGTTCAGAGCGCGACAAACCGCGCAACCACACTGCCATCAGCCAGGCGGCCATCTGATAATCGGGAATCTCGCCACGTGTGTAGCCGGCGACCAAAAAATCGATTTCGTCGCGGGAATGCTCCCCGGAATCACGTTTTTTTCGGATCAAATCGACGGCGCGCATGCGTGTGTGAGGGTCGCGGGAGCGTAACACGTTCGGGAAGGTAGAGGCTAGGGGCAGCGTGGCAAGAGAATAGTTCTGTCTCCCTTCGTCTTGTTGCATCGGGTCGGCGTATATTGACGGGAACTGCTTCGGCGATTCAGTCGGAAAGGACAAAGCAAGGCGCTACCGGACAACTGTGACCTTCACGGTGCAGTTGCGATGGCTTTTCGGAATAACGTGAGTGACTAGGACCTTGCTCGCAGATAGAGTCCGTAGATCAGCAAGCCCAGTCCGCTGAGGAATACGGCAGGGGCGAGATACGTTGTGACAATCGGGGAAATCCCGATCGGTACCGTAAAACTGCTGTATCCGCCGCCGAAGTACTGAATAACGCCTCCCAGCAACATATAGAGAAGTCCGCGACGGATCTGCAATCGTCCGCCGGTGCGCGGGCGCGCAGACAATTGCACGCGAGGCACGTCTTCGCGGCAATGCGGACAACGGCTGAGATGGATGAGCATGGATTTCCCACAGAATACGCAAGGGCGCGTTTGCAGCGCTTGATTCTGCAGAGAAACAGCCATATAAAGCGGAAAACCTCAATATTGAGCGTAAGACTCGGCTCCGGCGGCGTCAAGGCGAGCGCCCTCATAGAGTAAACACCGGCCGTCTTCCGAGATAACCGAAAGGACACGATTGCGCTCTAGTTGGGTTCGCTGTGCTACGGTGTTTCGAGAAGTTGTGCCCCCTTCCGCTTAAACTAATTCTCGCGCGGGCGTCCCGTTCGAGTGATTGTGTGGAGCGATGAAGAAGAAACGGTTGGGGGAAGTCCTCCGCGAACGCGGCCACGTTTCCGCCGCCGACCTGCATACGGCCCTGCAAGAGCAGCAAACCCAAGCCAAGCTCGTGCATCTAGGCGAGTTAATGCTGCAGCGAGGTTGGGTCTCCAAGAAAGACTTAACCTCGGCCTTGACCGAAGTTTCGAAGACTCCGTATTTTGACTGCACCGTTGTCCAGATCGATCCAAAGATACTCGAATTGATACCGCCGGCCATGGCGAGGCGCTGCCGGGCATTGCCTGTGAGCATGGAAGGCTCTGAACTCGTGGTTGCTATGGCCGAGCCGCAGAACCTGCACAATATAGACGAGTTGCGTTTCAAGACGGGCAAGGCGATCACACCAAGACTGGCCTTCCGCGGCGAAATTGACGCCGCGATCGCGAAGTATTATGGCGTAGACGAAGAGGCCGTAGCTGCCAAGGCGTCGGGCACCCTTCGGGAGGAAGATCGCGCAATCGAGTTCATCTCTTCCAGCGAGCAACAGCGAAACATCGAAGCGATGCGGGAGATGCAAGTTGAGTTGAACCAGAAATCCAAGACCACCCCAGCCGTTCAGTTAGTGGCTTCGATGATCCAGGCCGCCGCGGCGAAGCGCGCGAGCGACATCCATATCGAGCCGCAAAGCGCCGACATGGCCATACGGTTTCGAGTTGATGGGCTGTTGCGTGAATACCAGCGGGTTCCTCGAAACCTGCAGCATACAGTGGCGTCGCGCATAAAAATCCTGTCCGACATGGACATCTCCGAGAGGCGCGCGCCGCAGGACGGTAGGTTTCTGGTGCGCATCGGCGCCCGTCGTATTGATTTGCGCGTTTCCACTTTGCCGACCCAGTATGGAGAGAAAGTGGTGATGCGCTTGTTGGAATCGGATGCGCCGCAGGGCACCTTTGCGAGCCTGGGGATACCTCCGTGGATCGATGATCAGTTGAAGCGCATGCTGGCTTTGCCGCAAGGCACGATCCTGGTCACGGGGCCAACGGGATCGGGTAAGAGCACCACGCTCTATTCGGCGCTAACGTTCGTGCGCAAGCCATCTATAAACATCATCACGGTGGAGGATCCGGTGGAATATGCGGTACCGGGACTGAACCAGGTGCAGGTGAACAACAAGGCCGGAGTAACTTTCGCCTCGAGCTTGCGGTCGATTCTGCGCCAAGATCCCAATGTGATTATGGTGGGAGAAATTCGCGACAAAGAAACGGCGGAGATTGCCTTAAAGGCGGCGCAGACCGGTCACCTGGTGCTTTCAACTCTGCACACCAACGATAGCGTCTCCGCGGTATCAAGGCTGCTGGACCTGGGCGTTCCCGCATTTCAGATTGGCAGCTCTATCACCGGAATTATCGCGCAGCGGTTGATCCGCCGACTATGTTCGTGTCGCAAGTGCGTGCCGGCCAGCACGGAATTCATCACGCAGTTAGCGCTGGCCGGTATCGGCGAGCCGTCAACGGTGCAAAACTTTCCGAATGGTTGCGAGGATTGCGAGCTGACGGGCTATAAAGGCCGGATAGGGGTCTACGAAATGCTGGTGTTTGACGACGCGATCCGCGCCGCCATCCGAGATGGCGGCAACGGTGAGGAGATTCGGGGAATAGCGCGACGAGGCGGAATGAAGCCGATGTATGAATATGCTATGGAGCAGGTACGGGCCGGAATCACTACATTGGAAGAAGTCGAGCGAGTAGTGCCGGTCGAGCGAGTGAAGATCTTGACGTGCGCCAGGTGCCAACGGAACCTCAGCGGCAACTTTTTGTTCTGTCCGTATTGTGGGGCGCTCCTGACCATCAAATCGGAAGAGCAAGCTCCTCACTATGCCTTGGTCGAACGAACCGCGGTGCGCCAATGAGCAGCAATCATCAGGGAAAGGCGCGTGCAAGCGGTAGAGGAAGCACTCGCATCCACACTGTCGAAAAGATTTCGGTGAACTACGAAGGACGGACCGAAGAGGTCGCCGATCGTCTTCCGGATGTCAGCCCGCGTGGAATGTTTATCAATACCAGCCAGCGGTTCCCGGAGGGTGCGGTGCTCAACCTGAAGTTTCGACTGGCGATGTCCGGCGCGGAAGTGCGGACGCGATGCGAAGTGCGCTACTGCCAGCCTGGCATCGGAGTCGGCGTGGAATTTATCGGCATCTCGCCGGAAGCCACGCGTGCCATCGAGCACGAGGTCGAGCTTTACGTCAGCAAGCGCGACAAGTTCAAAATACAAACGAAGAAACGCCAGTCGAGATAGCAAGGAAAGCTGGCACGAACTAAGAGAGGACTGGAATTCGCTCCCTATTGTTTTCCCATAGGGAATGTGCGATGCTTGTTGCTATGGTTTACCCATAGGAGAGCGATGAGCGAAAAGAAAGACGTTTGGCAGGGCACACTGGCGTTGATGGTGCTGAAGACCTTGCATAGCCTGGGACCGCTGCACGGCTATGGCATAGCGCGGCGTATCGAGCAGACCAGCGGCGATCTGTTAGCTGTCAACTACGGAACGTTATATCCGGCGTTATTGAAACTCGAGCAGGAAGGCTATATCAGCTCCGAATGGGGCGTTTCGGACAACAATCGCAAGGCGAAATATTACAAGCTCACGCGCGCCGGCAAGAAGCAGATGGAGCGCGAAGCACGCGAATGGGAGCAGACAACAAACATTCTTGCGCGCTTCCTCGCTCCGGGAGAGGAGCCGTCTTGAGAGGCCTGCGCGCATGGTTATGGCGTTGTGCCGGATTATTCTGCAAAGAGCGACACGAACGCGAGTTTGCTGCAGAGATGGAAAGCCATCTCCAAATGCATGTGGAAGATAACCTTCGCAGCGGAATGAGCGCGCGCGAAGTCGAGCCGACCAAAGAAATCTATCGCGAGCGTCGCGGTCTGCCGTTGCTTGAGACCTCGCTGCAGGATCTGCGCCATGCGGGGCGCGCTCTGCGCAAGAATCCGGGCTTCACAATCATCGCGGTGCTGACGCTGGCTTTGGGAATCGGAGCGAACACCGCCATCTTCAGCATGGTGAACGCGCTGCTCCTGCATCCTTACAGTTTTCCCGATCTCGATCGCCTCGTGCGGATTTGGGAGAATCGCGGAATTGACGAGGGCGTCGACGCGAGATTTATCGCGCCTCAAGACGCGGCTGATCTGGTTAGCAGCGCACCGGTGTTTGACGCGCTCGCAACCTATCAGTGCGGCGACCTTAACCTGAACGCCGAAGGAAGTGTGCAGCCAGTGCGCGGTTGCCGAGTCTCCGCGAAATTCTTTGATGTACTCGGTGTGCATCCGGCGTCCGGGCGCGGATTCAGTCCCGGAGAAGAACAACCCGGCGCGGATCAAGTTGCAATCGTTAGCCACGGCTTTTGGCAAAGACGCTTTGGTGGTGACGCTGCCGTTCTCGGCAAAGTGATTCAAATGAATGGAAAGAAGTACACCATCGTCGGAATCATGCCGCGAGGGTTTGACTATCCAGTGTCGATGGAGTTGTGGGTTCCCCTGGCCTTGAATCCCGCTGAAAAGATTGATCGTACCAAGCTCTCCCTTGAATCTTTGGGGAGGCTCAAGCCGGAAGTCAACGTGGCAGAGGCCCGGAGCGCCGTAGATGCCGTAGCTCGGCGGCTCCAACAGGAGTATCCAGCAACGAATGCAAACCGCCACACCGTGGTGTTGCAGCTTCGCAGGGAGCTGTACCTATATACGATGCCGCTGTTTGTGTTGTTGCAGGCTGCCGCCGTTTTTGTACTTCTGCTTGCATGTGCCAATCTGGCGAATTTGTTGTTTGCGCGAATCTTTGGCCGGCAGAAGGAAATCGCGCTGCGCGCGGCGTTGGGCGCTGGCGGTTGGCGCGCTTATTTGTCACCGAGACTTTGTTGTTAGCGGCCATGGCGGGGTGCGTGGCCATTGCCGTCTCCTTCTGGAGCGTCAAGGTTCTGCGCACCAGCATTGCCCCGAGCTGGACGATGTGGGTGCCGGGATGGGACGGAATTCATGTGGATCGCACGGTCCTTGCGTTTACCGTGCTGCTCATCGCCGCGGTCGGACTTCTATTTGGCTTGGCCACGGTTTTGCACTCGAACCAAGGGCAGCCCTACGCCACGCTGAAGGAATCGGGTCGCAGCCCGATGCTGGGCAGTAAAGGGCGGCTGCGCAGCGGTTTGGTCGTCGCACAAGTGATGTTCGCGCTGGTCCTCTTGGTTTGCGCCGGGTTGACGACCGAGGCGTTCTTGCGGCTCGTTGATGTTTATAGAGGTTTTCAGGCAGCCAACGTCTTGCGAACGGAAATTCGCCTACCAGAAAAATCCTATCCGGAGAATACGCAGGTCGTCAGTTTCTACGAACGTGTGCTGCGTGGAAGCAATGCGCTGCCGGGCACTATCGCCGCTTGCTTAGTGACCAACAGCCCGGCGAGCAACGTCGACAATGAAACCACCTTCTTTGCCATCAACGGCCGTCCCACGTTGAAGGCCGGCGAAGCACCTTCCGCGGATTTGCAGATTTCTAGCCCTGATTATTTTTCGGTACTGCGGATTCCTTTGGTTGCTGGCCGGGTGTATTCCTATGCGGACAACGACAATGCGGCGCGAGTCGTAGTTGTAAGCCGAAGCATGGCCGCGCGCTATTTTCCTAGAGGCGATGAATTGGGTCAGCAGATCAAGTTGGGAGCCGGCGAGTCCACTGAACAGTGGATGACGATCGTCGGCGTCGTGGAAGACGTGCGGCAGAATTGGTGGAATCCCATAACTCGGCCCACGATTTACGAGCCCTTTTTCCAGTCTCCGCAGCACTCTATGGTATTTCTCATGCGCGTGGCTTCCAATCCGGCAGGATATGCCGCAAGCCTACGTGGCGTGGTTCGCGGGATTGATGATCAAATCGCGTTGACCGATGTCGGCACTCTAGAGACAGAGATAACCGACTCCATCGCAATTATCCGCATCATGGGTGTGCTGATGGCGCTGTTTGGTGGTGTGGCGCTGGCGCTGTCTTCGGTCGGGGTATATGGAGTGCTTTCGGAGAACGTCGCCCGGCGCATACCGGAAATCGGGATTCGTCTGGCCTTGGGCGCCGAACCGCGCGACGTAATGAAATTGGTTCTCCTTCGGTCGCTGAAGCTGACCGGAATTGGTTTGGCCATCGGAGTTCCGGTCGCTCTTGCCGTCAATCGAGCCATGAGTAGCGCGATCTTCGGGATTGTGAGCATCAATCTCTTCCTGCTCGCGGGCTTCACGGTGCTACTGCTGGTCGTCGCGCTCGTCGCCGCGTACATTCCGGCACGGCGCGCAATGAGCGTCGATCCCATCGTCGCGCTGCGCTATGAATAATTGCATGCCTCACAAAGCCGCGTAGACACTGCGGCGATTGCGAGACCCTGTCATCTGAACGTTAGGCGGGTTTTTGGGAAAGAGGAGTAAGGTGAGTTAGAAGCTCTTCTTGTTGGCGAAGAGGCAAACGCCTGACCATGGCCGATCGCGCCGCGATTTCTCATTCTCCGGAAGCAATGCCACCAAACGCAGAAAGAATGACAAGCGGTTCAAGCGGGCTGCATTTTTCAAGAGTGATTGCACCTCCACCGGTTTCCACCCGCGCGCTGCGAAGAAGGCTGGTCCTTCTTCCGGGGCAAATTTGAATGGCGCCGCTTCTCGTAACTGCGATGCCATGCGTCTCCGAAGCATACGCAGAAGTCCAGGCGAAGCGATATCGACGATCCAGGAATGAAAACTTGCAGGTCCTGCCAAGTCCGCGGCCATCTCGCCAACCGATTCCGGGGTCAGATAAATCATCAGGCCTTCCGTAATGATCAGCGCCCGTTTTGCGCTCTGTCCCAATCGCACAAATAGTTCGCGCCTGGCGCGGAGATCCGACAGATCTAGCCGAATGCGCTCGAGAGCGCACACCGGCCGCTCATCGCGCAAAACACTCTCTTTGTAATCGAGGATCTCCGGCAGATCGACTTCAATCCAGCGCAGCTCAGGCGGCAGTTGCATGCGGTAGGGGCGCGAATCCAGACCGGCCGCCAGATTAACGACCAAATCCGCACCGCTGTGAAGCTCCGCCCTGATGAACTCATCAATCAGGTAGGTACGCGTGATCATCGACCACGAATTATCTCTACCGAGTGGCATCAATTTGGCGATTTGCTCTCCGCGTTCGCCAGCTAGCCGGCGCGCAAAGGGATCGCGAAAGATAGCGTCCGGGCGCTCGGTCTCCTGAGCGCGGTAGACCGCTACCCAACGCGCAGTATCTGAGACATTGCGGATCAATGGTTCGGATTGCGATTGTGGACCGACCATGTGAATGGGACCTCAATTTCCAAAGAGTCTCGCGGCGCGTTTTATGCTTAGGCAACAGAACTCTTAACAAATTTGTTTCTATCAAACACGGGAATAGTTGTGCCGACCTGTTTAAAGCGGCTGATCATGATACGGGGGCAAGAGGGTCGTCTGCCCGGTAACCACGTGATAGCCTCCGCTCGTATAGATGTACACATGCATTACACGCATTTGGCTGGCAAGTCGCTGTCCCTTCAACACGGCTCGCATCGACCACGTGCTCGTGGCTACAGCCACATCCCGATAAAGTCGCACTTTAACATCCGATGCGGTAAATGATTCATATTTGATGTCCTGCGCCTGAATTGCTGCAATAAAGGAATTCTTATTCACGATTTCACCGCGTGACAGCACTGCGCTGAAATCGTCGCCGTACACGCGACGAAAGAATGTCGCATCACCAAGGAGGACGGCCCGCGCCGTTTCCTTCTCCAAAGCAACGACCTCTTGGCGCTGCAGGTCGGCATTAGGTCGCTCGAGCATACAAGCCTCCATGCATGCCGATCTCAGAGCCTGTCTCGAATCCTCTTGAGGATGAATCGTGGGGCTGACCGCTAGCAAGATTACTAAGAAAATCGCCATTCTTTTCATGCGGGTCTGGCTCCTGTAAGATAAAACCAAACTCAAAAATTTAATTTAAGTATAGAGGGCGTGCATTCTGAAGCTTCGCGCTCCGAGTTGATGTGTGCGATCGACGATTGGGTTTTCGGCTTTCTCATTGTCAGCAGGTAAGGTCCGGGAAACCTGTCTTAGTGCGAATCGAATCGGACGATCAGGGCAATGATGAAAAGATGCTGAGTGGGAGTCAAACCCACAACGCCAGACGAAAGTGCGGCGCCTCGAAAAAATCCTCCTCCCTTGCCTTGCGAATCGTCAAACCGGTACTCGACCCGGGCGAGTGTATTTGCTTTGCGATACGCCAATTTGTATTCCAGCGTCGTCGTCACTGCTTTAACCAATTGAGCTGAACCCGTCCATCGCCCGTCGCGATCCCACGCAATTTCCGGACGGGCGGTCACACTCCACGGACCATGCACCACGCGGTGCACAGGCAACTGCGCGGACATCCACAGCGCCCGCGGATTTCCGGGTTCCGCAACCCGTTCAGTCCCGATCTGATACTCAAACGCCACCGTGGCGTTCTTTCCCCTCCATTCGGAAATACTGTCGGAAAAAAATCGCCAAAACTCCAGATCAGTATTGGATTGATGCGGTCCGCAGAGAATCGTCTCCTTCAGAATGAAACGCTCGGTCGCTTGGTTAGTAATCTGTCCGCCGATGCTGGGGACGTCGTTGGGATTGGCTAGGTGAAAGTAATCGTTGATCACAAACATCGTGACTGTCGTTTTCTTGGTGAACGGATAACTGATATTCACACCAAGCATAAGATACGGTGTGTAATCCGCGCCCCACGGCCGCGTGTAGGTGAAATTATCCTTTGCATAAAGCGAATCGTATCCAATGAAACTGTTAAACAGCCCCGTTTGAATCGTCATTGCATTCCCCACAGGTGCGAGATAGGAAACATTCGCAAGACCAAAATGCCTCAGCCAATTCGCTCCACTCACATTTGGCGCCGTTGCCGAAAAACCGAACGCATGAGAATCCTTGCCCGCCTGGATCTCGAATTCCATTCCCCATCGCGAACTTTCCGATGCCGATTTCTTGACACCCAGCCCTGCCATATTCAAATCCAACTCGTCCACCTTGAACGTTGTGCTCCGGTCGCGGAACAAATGGTTCGCAGGATGATTTAGGTCCAACAAGTAGGCCGCATCGACGAAACCGTTATACGCCCATATCGAGTTGCCCGGTGAAGCCGGCGGTTCTGGCGCACTCTGCGTTCCCTGCGCGGCCTTCTCCTGTGTTTGGTCGCTGATATTCCTGCTTCCCGCCTCGTCGGCCAATGTCAGGTGTGCCAGAGCCACCCATGCGAGCGGCGCAGCCAGCAACATCAGCGTCCGCTTTCGATCGGGTACAAGCATGTCCGCCCCTTAGTCCAGCGAGAATCGTAATCCGCGGTGGAACAGAAGCTCGGAAAATCTCCGCGGCCGTTTCGTGAGCGGCACGAAATGACGTTCCTTACTAAGCCCGGAAAAGAAAAACAGCGGCTAGACGTTGAGGGTTAGAGAGACGAGGTCGGCCCGGGGCGACGGCGGCGCTGGCGGCATCTTCGACCGGTCAACCGGCCGGTACAGTGTGTCGCGCTCTATCGGCACCCGCCCCGCAGCCCGGATCAGGCGTTCCAGTTCCTCGCGCGAAGTGAACTCCGACGTTTTTGCACCGGCATCATGGTAGATCTTTTCTTCCACCACCGTCCCATCCAGATCGTTGGCTCCGAACCGCAGCGCGATTTGCGCGATGCTCGGCGTGAGCATGATCCAGTACGCCTTGATGTGGTCAAAATTATCCAGCAGCAGGCGCGCAACGGCGATGTTTCGCAGATCAGCGTAACCGGTCGGTTTCGGAATGTAGGACAGCGCTGTGTTATCAGGATGAAATGCCAGCGGAATAAAGGTCACAAACCCGCGCGTCTGGTCCTGCAAGTCCCGCAGTTTCACCAAATGATCGACGCGCTCTTCTTCGGTTTCCACGTGGCCGTAAAGCATTGTCGCGTTCGAACGCAGCCCGATTTCGTGCGCTTGCCGCGCGATGCTCAGCCACATTTGCCCGCTCACTTTGTGGTCGCAAATGATCTTGCGCACGCGAGGATGAAAAATCTCCGCGCCGCCGCCGGGAAGCGAGTCCACACCCGCTTCTTTCATTCTCAGCAGCGTTTCCTTGATCGATAGCTTCGCAATGCGCGCGAAATAGCCCACTTCCACCATCGTAAACGCTTTTAGGTGCACGCTGGCGAAGCGCTGCTTCAATCCGCGGATCAGCTCCAGGAAATAATCGAAAGACAAATCCGGATGCAAGCCGCCAACGATATGGAATTCCGTGGCGCCTTCGCGAACGCCCTGCTCCGCGCGCTGATAAATTTCTTCCAGCGCAAACGTGTAAGCGCCGGGTGCGCTTGGATCGCGCCCAAACGCGCACAACTTGCAGTGCGCTACGCAAACATTGGTGGGATTGATGTGTCGGTTGACGTTGAAGTACGTCACATTGCCATGCCGCTTCTCGCGCACATAATTCGCCAGCCATCCAACCGTCAGCAAATCCGGCGACCGGTATAGCGCGATGCCGTCTTCGCTACTGAGGCGCTCTCCTGCAAGCACTCTTTCCGCAATCGGCTGCAGGCTCTGATCGGTGATGGTCAATTTCGACATGTGTTTTTATTTTGCACTGTCAGGATAACGCACTCCACCGCGCTTCCCGCTTTTCAAAGTATCCGAAACGTTCAAACCCGCCAAACCGCCGTTGCCGCGCCCCAAAACAGCAGGAACAACAAACTAATATAACCGTTCACGGCAAAAAACGCAGCGTCCAGCTTGCTCAGATCATTCGCCTTGACCAAGGAGTGTTCATAAGCCAGCAGCGCCGCCACCACCGCGACTCCCGCCCATGCCGGCCAGGGAAGCGCAAAGCTCCAGGCCAGCCACGAGAGAAGCGTCACCACGCCGACGTGCATGGCTCGCGAGATCCATAACGCATGCGATATTCCGAATCGCTTCGGGACTGAGAACAAACCCGCTGTCCGGTCGTAATCCACGTCTTGGCACGCATACAGGACATCAAAGCCTCCGACCCATAGGGTGACTGCCGCGCAGAGAATCAGAATCCGCAAATCAAGGCCGCCGGTGACCGCAATCCATGCGGCGGCGGGCGATATTCCCAGCGCGAAGCCCAGAAAAAGATGCGACCAGTTCGTAAAGCGTTTGGTGAACGAGTAGAAGAAAAGAACGGCGAGCGCGAGCGGCGCCAACTCCAACGCCAGACGATTCAGTCGCCAGGCCGCGACTAAAAAAACCGCCACCGCGATAACGGTGAACATCCATGCGAATGACACCGATAATTCGCCGGTCGCCAGAGCTCGCCTGTTCGTTCGCGGATTCTCCCGGTCGTAACGCAGGTCCACAATTCGATTAATCGTCATCGCCGCCGATCGTGCCGCTACCATGGCCACCACGATCCACACGAACTGCCAAACCGTGGGCCAGCCGTGCCGTGAAGCGCGAGCAGCCAAGAGGGCGCCGGTAAGCGCAAACGGCAACGCAAAAACGGAGTGCTCGAACTTGATCATCTCGAGCACCGTACGAATGCGATTTTTCTTCATCAGCTCAAGTGGGAACTAGCCGAGGAGATCTCAGTGTCGCTTTTCATGCCTTCGCTTCTTTCGATGAGGTGCGGCCCGCCCAACGGTACATCTTCTCTTGTGGCAATCCGATCTGCGCCAGTGCCCGGCACGTATACTGCACCACCAGGTCATCGATCGTTCTTGGCTGGTCATAGAATGCGGGAATCACCGGCATGATCACCGCTCCCGCCTGCTGCGCCCGTAACATATTTTCCAGGTGGATTCGATTGAACGGCGTGTCCCGAATGCACAACACCAGTTTGCGTCCTTCCTTCAGCATCACGTCGGCCGCTCGCGCAATCAAATCTTCGCTGGTTCCATTGGCCACCGCCGCAAGCGTGCCCATCGAGCACGGAATCACCAGCATGGAATCGACTTCGTAGCTCCCGGACGCAATGGACGCACCGACATCCTTGTTCGGTAGGATTTCGATTTTGTTCGCCGCCCGGCCAAGAATTCGACTCGGCAACTGTTTCAAGTCACCAGACGAAAGACCCAATTCCTCGGCGAAAAGCCGCTGCCCGGTCTCGGTCACCACTAGGTGCACGCGTGCGACCCGCGCGTCCTCCTCCAACAGCATCAGCGCTTTCTGCGCCAAAAGCGCGCCGCTGGCTCCGGTCACACCTACGGTGATAGTTTGTCCTTGTGCGCGCGGCATATTATCTGGATTCATTCAGTCTCGCAGCCGCTTTCGAGCAAGTCAAGAACGCGCATCTCCCGAGCCGTATCGAAGCTATACTGGAATCCTGGCCCAAAGGAGACGAACCCATGGCGAGTGTGCAACCTGCCAGAGAGCCTCTCGATGTCGCGATGGACTTTATCAAGCGAATTAATACCGGCGATGCTGAGGCCATTTGCGCGCTTATGACCGCTGACCACATTTTCCAGGATGCTCTCGGCAAGCGGTTCATTGGGCGAGAGAAGATGCGCGAGGGCTGGCGCAACTATTTCAAGACAATAGGAGACTATCAGGTTCATGCCGATGAATTCTTCCAGACCGGTGAGCGTCTGGCGATTTTCGGCACCGCCAGTGGCACTTATGCGGGGAACGGCGGCCCATCCGCAGATCAATTCTGGAAGGTCCCGGCCGCTTGGCGAGCGGTGATCCGCGACGGCCTCGTTGCAGAGTGGTGCGTTTACGCGGACAATCAACCTTTGCGAAAACTCATGGGCGACCACCAGCCCTAGAGACCGCTGCGGCTACGCATTCATGAAAGAGAACGAACTTCACCAGCTATTAGATCTCGTGCGCCTCGGCGCGCTGCCCCCCGACCGCGCCGTTGCCCGTCTGAAACACCTTCCTTTCGAGGACTTGGGTTTCGCGAAAGTGGATCATCATCGCGCGCTGCGCCAGGGTTATGCGGAGGTTGTCTTTGGAAAAGGGAAGACGCCCGAGCAAGTCGCGCAAATTGTTAAATCCATGCTCCGCCAAAAAGGCAGCCGCCAGAATATTCTGGTCACTCGGGCGGATGCCATTACCTTCAAAGCCGTGAGGCGCGCAAACCCCTCCGCCAAACGCACAGCAAAGTTTCACATCCTCTCGGGTGTGATCACCATTGAGCGCAGTCGCGAGATCACAGGCAAGGGCCAGATTTATGTCGTCTCCGCGGGCACTAGCGACATTCCGGTGGCCGAAGAAGCGCTTCTGACCGCGCGCATGATGGGCAATCGTGCCGAGCCTTTGTATGACGTCGGCGTCGCCGGCATTCACCGCCTGCTGGAACATCGCGAGAATCTCGCGTCCGCGCGCGTGATCATTTGCGTTGCCGGAATGGAAGGCGCCCTGCCTAGCGTCGTCGGTGGCCTCGTAGGCGTTCCGGTGATCGCTGTACCCACCAGCACCGGCTACGGCGCCAGCTTCGGGGGAGTCGCGGCGCTGCTCGGCATGCTCAACAGTTGCGCTTCAAATGTGACCGTCGTCAACATCGACAACGGTTTCGGCGCCGCTTGCGTGGCCTCCTGCATTAACCGCCTATAGATTTGCTCAGTCAGGCGTTATGCCTTGAGAAGCACCTTCATTACTCCGCTCTGCTGCGCGAATCGAACAGCTTTTGGCGCTTCCGTGAACGGAAATGTGCGGGTAACCAGTGGCGTTGGGTCAACTTTGCCGGAACGCAATAGCGCCAACGCTTTGGCGAACGGACCACAACGCGAACCGAGCACTCTGATCTCGTTCACAACGATCGGCCAGGTTTCGACTGGTGCGGTGCCGTGAAACGTGGACTTCAGAACCAGCGTTCCGCGCGCCTCGGTCAGCCCCTGGCCTAGTGCGAGACCGCTGGGCGATCCCGTTGCTTCCACGACCAATCCATAGCTTTTGAAAATGCCTTTCCGTCTACCGGGATTGCCGCGAGCGTGCTTAATCCTAATTCCAGCTCGCCGCGCTAGCGCCAGTTTGCTGTCGTGTTTGCCGTACATAACTACGTGAGCCAGCTTCGTTCGCAAAACGCGCGCAACGAGTTGCCCAAGCTTCCCATCGCCCAGGACTGCGGCCTCGCGGAATTTTTTGATCTCGATCTGGTCGAGAATCTCGCAAGCCGCGGCGAGAGGTTCGACAAAAACCGCCTGCTCATCGCCGATCGGGTCCGGAACGACGTGCAGATTCTCCAGAGGCAGCGCTAAGTACTCCGCGAAAGCGCCGTCATGCGAGACGATCCCCAGCGCAGTACGACGCGTACAATGCGTCTTCAGCCCGCGCCGGCAGAAAACGCACAGGGGCCGATAGCCATAAGCCGAGCACGTCACATTGATCTCGCCCACGACACGCTGTCCAATCCAGCGTTGGCGTTCCCGTACCGAAACACCGCGCACCTTCACAACTTCGCCCACGAATTCGTGCCCAAGCGTCCCCCGAAAGTCCTGATATCCGCGCAAAATCTCAATGTCAGTGTTGCAAATTCCTGCCAACCGCACTCGCACGAGTGCCCACCGCGGCCTCAATTTTGGCAGCGATTTCACTTTCATTACCAGTTTGTGTTGTTGGGCTACGAATGCGCGCACGGACTTTTCTATTCAGTCCTTTTTCGATCTTCGCTTCGCACTTGGGGTGGCTGGTAACGCTTTTCTCTGTCGCCCCGAGAGGTTTTCCAGCAATTCGAATTTTGCCTCCATCTTTAGAAGGCGGCGGTCCAATTCCACGTAGGCGTCGGCCAATACTCTCACTTTTTCGGTCAATCCTCCGATTCGCTCTTCAATCAAGACAATCTTGCGGATTGCTGCCAGCGCTTCCCCGGCCCATGTCACCTGCCGTTCCTCGCCTTCTTGAGAGTGCGATCAACATATGCGATGGTCTCATCCAGGTTCTTGATTGTGCGATCGGCAGAAACATTTGCGGCCCTGGCCAGATTGCTCAGTTCTTCCTCCGTTTCAACGGGCATCGCTAGATAGAGGTCCAGGGCGTCACGGACTTCTTGAGAAAACGATTTTCCGCGGAGTTTCGCTCGGTGCACAAGCCGCTGCTTCAGTTTCGCATCCAGATGCAACAATGCGGTTGCCATAGCTCCTCCTATATAAGACCTATATCATACCAAAGAGATGAGGAGTCAGTGGAGACTGGCCGCAAGAGCTTTTAGTAACAGCGGTTCCTGTTCAGGAAATACCGTGCGCAAATCCAGTATGAGGCGATCGTCCTCGACGCGCGCAATGACCGAAACACCTGCGGGAGCCCGTCGCAATCGCCGCTCGAGTTGCGCCGCTGAATATCGCGCGCTGGCAACGCGAATCAGCTTCGTCGGAAGCGATTGCGTCGGCGTCGAGCCTCCTCCCAGCAGGGAACTTCCCTCGGCAATCTCCAATTCCACTTCTCCCAACGGCACCTCCGGAGTCAACTCGCGAAGAAAATTCTCCGCCCGCCGCTTAATCTCTTGAACGCTCATTCGAATCATTCGCAACGCAGGGATCTCCTCAATCGCCCCTCGCAGATACGCTCCCAACGTCACCGCCAGCGCAGCGGTCGTCAGTTTGTCCACGCGAAGCGCTCGAAAAAGCGGGTGACGTCGCACGCGGCCGATCAGATCTTTTTTCCCCGCTATAATTCCGGCCTGCGGGCCTCCCAGCAACTTGTCCCCGCTGAACATCACAACGGAAACGCCTGCATCCACGCTTCGTCGAACCGTCGGCTCCGCGATCCCTGCGCTTGAAAGATCAATCAAGCAGCCCGATCCAAGATCCTCGACCAACGGCAGACTCGCGCGCTGACCCAGCCGTACGAGTTCTCCCATCGAAGGCTTTTCCGCAAATCCGCTGATCGTGAAGTTGGACGGATGCACCCGCAGCAACAGCCGCGTATTCTCGGTTATCGCATTTTCATAATCGACGATGCGCGTACGGTTCGTAGTCCCCACCTCGCGCAATACCGCTCCGCTTTGCGCCATGATCTCCGGGATCCGGAATCCGTCGCCAATTTCAATTAGTTCACCTCGCGACACCACTACCTCTCCGCCCTTCGCCAGCGCCGCTAGCACCAGCAAGAGCGCAGCCGCGCAGTTGTTGACCACAATTGCCGCCTCGGCTCCGGTCAACCGTTCGAGCAATTGCGCGACATGCACGTCGCGTTTTCCCCGCGCACCCAGCTCCAGGTCATATTCCAGGTTGCTGTAACTCGTCGCGCTCCGCCCAATCTCTTCGACTGCTGCACCACTCAGCGGTGCCCTCCCCAGATTCGTGTGCAATATCACCCCACCTGCATTGATCACTGGCTGCAGCGAAGAAGCCAGGACCCGCTCCACCATCGCGCTGATGCTTTCTTCCAGGGCGGAAGAATTCATAGTGATCGCGGTTGCTGTTTCCTCTCCGGTGATCCGCTCCCGCAGGTTGGCCAACACCGTGCGCGTTATCTCCACCAGCAGCTCGCGATTCACTTCTTGCGCGAGTGCCGCCAGCCGCGGCTGTGCGAGCAGTTCGTCCACGGACGGAATCTGCCGCAACAAATCCGCTTGGTCCGCGCTGAGCCCCCGTTTGGCTCGAGACTCCATGCGGCCATTTCAACACACCGTCGCTCCTCCCGCAATGTTGCTCCTTCGACACCTCAGGCCGTGCCCAATCAGCCGCTCGCCCGACCGATTCTGTTGACGCGCCCGCCGTCTCCCCATAGCATGGGAGAATCGGGGGCTGTCCTCAGTATGGCGACCATCGACGAAGAAATGTCTCAGCTCGAAAAAGACATTCGCCAGCTCAAAATTGAGTACGATCAATTTTTTGGCGGCGGCCGGAAACGTCCGCCCACCGAAATCGAGTGGCGCATCGAGCTGATCATCAAACGCTATGGCGAGCGCGGCGGTGAAATGAAGTTCGGGCAGCGCTTTCGTTACAACAACCTCACGCAAACCTACGCCAAGTACAAAGACATCTTCCGCAAGAAGCTCCAGCAGAAAGAAGAGGGAAAGGTGCAGCGTCACTTCGGCGCCGCAGCCAAGGCCATCGAGGCGGAGCGCGCCAGAGCCGCGGCTGCTGCCCACCCTGTAACGCCCGAAGCGGCCACGCCCCAGCCAACCTCCTTCCGCATGATTTGCTCGGAGCCCGAGCGCGAAACCGAAAAGGTCGACCAGCTTTACCAGGCCTTTCAGCAGGCCATGCAGCAAACCGGCGGCAGCGTCAAGCAGTCCCGCGAAAATTTTGCTGAATTCGTCAGCAAGAAAACGAAGGAATTGCAAGATCAAAAGAATTGCCGCGCAGTGGAATACGTCGTGGAAGTCGTCAACGGTGAAGTCAAGCTAAAAGCCCTCGTAAAAGCCTAGGCCAAGATTTTCCTGTCCCGGTTTGCGGCTGTTTATTTTCTCCCTCGCTCTTTCTTCTTTCCTCAAAAGCGTACCACGCTTACACTGTTGTGCTTTTCCGGAGGCAGCTCATGGCAGTGCAACGCGCGCTCATCAGCGTGTTCGACAAAACGCGTATCGTGGAATTTGCCAGGAAGCTCGCCGCCCTCGGCATCGAAATCCTTTCCACTGGCGGCAGCGCAAAGACCCTCCGCGAAGCCGGGCTGTCCGTACGCGACGTTGCCGATTTCACCGGCTGGCCGGAAATGCTGGGCGGCCGCGTCAAGACTCTTCATCCCAAAGTCCACGCAGGCCTGCTCTTTCGCCGCCATCTCCCCGAAGATCAGAAACAGGCCGCCGAACACGACATCGCGCCGATCGATCTCGTTGTCGTAAATCTTTACCCCTTCGAATCCACCGCCGCAAAAAAGCATCTCACCGCCGAGGAGCTCATCGAAAATATCGACATCGGTGGCCCCACCATGCTCCGCTCCGCCGCGAAAAACTTCGAAAGCGTCACGGTGGTAACCGATCCCGCTGACTACGAGCGTGTTGCCCAGGAATTGGAATCGGCCCGGGAAACATCTTTGGCCACTCGCCTCGATCTCGCCCGCAAGGTCTTCGCCACCACCTCGCGCTACGACGGCATGATCGCCTCGGAGCTCGAGCGCCTCTCCGTTTCCGCCAACCAAGTCGCGTTCAGCGAAAAACCAATTCTGCCTCAGCGCCTCCATCTCGCTCTTCGTCGTCAACTGGAACTCCGCTACGGCGAAAATCCACACCAGGGCGCCGCGCTCTACGTCCCCGCCGGCCGCGACCCGCAAGGCTTGGCCGCCGCCCGCCAACTTCAAGGCAAAGAGCTCTCCTACAATAACTTCGTGGATCTTGAAGCCGCCCGCAGCCTCGCAGCTGAATTCCGCCGTCCCGCGGCCGTCATCATCAAGCACAACAATCCTTGTGGCGCCGCCGAGCAGGAAACACTTCGCGACGCGTACCTGAAAGCGCTGGCCTGCGATCCCATCTCCGCCTTTGGTGGCGTTCTGGCCTTCAATCGTTCCGTCGATGCCACGACGGCCGAAGAAGTCGCCAAGCTCTTTGTCGAATGCATCGCCGCCCCCGCCTTCGACGAAAAAGCGAAGTCCATTTTTGCCGCCAAGAAAAACCTTCGTCTCCTCGAACTGCCGCCCGGTGGCCTCGAACCTGACCGCGAGCTTCAGCTCAAGCGCATCCTGGGCGGTGTGCTCGTGCAGCAACCTGACCTCGGGGAAATCGCCGATTCCGAACTGCGCACGGTGACCATACGGGTGCCGTCGCATGAAGAAATGCAAACCATGCGCTTCGCATGGAAAGTCTGCAAACACGTGAAGTCCAACGCGATCGTCTTCGCGCGCGATGGCGCCACTCTCGGCGTCGGTGCCGGTCAAATGAGCCGCGTTGATTCCGTCAAACTCGCGGTCATGAAAGCGCAGTCGCCCCTGCAAGGTACTGTGGTGGCCTCCGACGCATTCTTCCCGTTTCCCGACGGCGTAGAAGAAGCCGCCAAAGCCGGTGCCACCGCGGTCATCCAGCCGGGCGGTTCCGTGCGCGACAACGACGTAGTCGCCGCCGCCGACCGCCTGGGCCTAGCCATGGTCTTCACCGGGATGCGCCATTTCCTCCACTAGCGTGCCGCCATCGCATAAATTGCGTAGCGCAGGTATCCAGCCGGGCCGCGTGTGCGAAAGAGCTCATGCGCCGTTCCGCACGCTCACGGCATCCAAATTTCAGCAATCACACAAAAATGGGAGGCGCCATGGCCGCAAGCGAGGAAATGAAAATTGTTTTGCAGGTAGGCACAGAACTACGCCTAACCAACAAAGGCGAGGTCGTAGTCAGCAATCCTGAACTTGAACTGGCCCGCGAAGACCGTGCAGCCGACGCCGTTCTCCTCTACCGGTTCGACGCCAACCGGGGCGAGCACATCTTCCGCCTGGCCACTCCGGTGGCCGATCACAAGCACATGAAAGTGCACCGCGCCAACGACTAATTGGCCGCCAACCCTACCTCAGCTGCAGCAGGTCGGTCCGCAGCAAGCCGCTTTGGTCGTTGGCTTCACCGCGCGCACAAACGCGCTGATAAATTTCCCGTCAATTTCCGGACTCACCGCATCCGGATCGAGTCCCGCCGCGGCCAGAAAGTCCCGCGCCTCCTCCATCTTGTAAACCCGCGTCGGTTCCACCTCAATCGACTCAAATCCAGCCCGCGCCAGCTTCTCCCGATATTCATTTTCCTCGAGGGCGCCGGCAATGCACCCTACCCACAACTCCATGCTCCGCCGGATCTCCGCCGGCACGTCGCCGCGCACCACCACGTCCGACACCGCCAGCCGCCCTCCCGGCTTCAGCACGCGAAACGCCTCGGTTAGCACGCGATCCTTGTCTCCCGAAAGATTGATCACGCAATTCGAGATGATCACGTCCACCGTATGCTCCGGCAACGGAATCTTCTCAATCGCGCCCTTCAAAAACTCCACGTTTTCGACGCCGGCCCTCTTCTGATTCTCACGCGCCAGCTCCAGCATCTCGTCGGTCATATCCAGCCCGTAAGCCTTGCCAGTCGGCCCCACGCGCTTAGCTGAAAGCAACACATCGATCCCGCCGCCCGACCCCAAGTCCAGCACCACTTCGCCGGCCTGCAATTTCGCAAGCGCCGTTGGGTTCCCGCATCCCAGCGAAGCCGCCACCGCCCGTTCCGGCAACCCTGCCTTCTGCGCCTCGTCATACAAGTTCTTCGTGATGGGATCGCACCCGCTCAACTCTCCGCCTCCACCACAACACGCCGTCCCGCCGGCAGTAACGTGCTTCGCCGCCTCGCCATACTTCTGCTTCACCGCTTCCTGAATGTTCGTCTCGCTCATGTCCGTTCTCCTTAAGAATCACATCGGGTCTGCAACAATCTCGTCTTACGTAGCGCTGGCTTCTAGCCGGCACGGTCAATCCTTGAATCCCGAACTCCTGGGTCGAATCCCTCACCTCGAAATTTGTACCACCGCTTCCGGCGCCACCGCCCGGCTCCTCGTGCAACATTCCTCATACAGAAAATTCAGCACTTCCCGCAGCGCGTCCGTCTCCGCTGCGTACCACAAAAAAGTCCCTTCGCGCCGCACTTTCACCAATCCCACCTGCTTGAGCTTTTCTAAATGGTGAGAAAGGGTTGACGCCGGTATGCCCATCTCTTCCTGCACCTCGCCGACAACCATTCCCTCCGGATGCGCGGCCAGCAGCAACCGCAAAATCTGCAGCCGCGGCTCCGCCCCTAGCGCCGAAAATCGCAAAGCGCTGCGCGTTACCAAAGCCGGATCCGCTTTCTTCATATTTCGATTGTTGCAGAAATACGGTAGAAATGCAACCCTTCTTTCCTACCGCAATTCTCTTAGGAACGCTCCGCCTTTCTGCCGCATCCTACTCTCAGGTTCTTCGGCCCTGGAAACCGCGCCAATTAGCTTTTGACCGCGTTCGGGTCGCATGGGATACTTTTTGTTTTCGGGGCACTGATGAAACTCAACCGATTCATCCTTTTCGCACTCCTGCCGTCCTTCGCGGTCGCCGCACACGCACAAGCAGTACCGAAGCCAGCCGATGCCGACTCTTCCCCACAAGAAAATGGCTCATTCCCGGGCGCCGCCTTGTCCTCCCGCGCTGACGCCTACTACGAATTCACCATGGGCCACATCTATGAACAGCAGTACGAGAACACCAGCAAACCCGAGTACGCCTCCCAAGCCATCGACTTTTACAAGAAGGCCTACGCGCTCGACCCCAAGTCTCCGGTAATCGGCGAACGTCTGGCCGAAATGTATTGGAAAGCTCAGCGTACCCGTGACGCCGTAGCCGAAGCTCAGGAAATTCTCAAGCGGCACCCCGACGACGTTCCCACCCGCCGCCTCCTGGCCAGGATTTATCTTCGAAGCCTCGGCGATCTGAGCGCCGGTGTCGGCCAATCCGAAGTAGCCGGCAAGGCCATCGAGCAGTACAAAGAGATATATCGCCTGGACCCGTCGGACACCGAATCCGCACTCTGGCTAACCCGCCTCTATCGCCTGCGCAACGAGCATGACCAGGCAGAAGCGGTGCTGCGCGGCATCTTGAAGGACGATCCGGAAAACGAACCCGCCGTCGAGCAGCTCACGCAACTCCTTCTCGACCAGGGCAAATCCGCGGAAGCGGTCGCTCTACTGGAAGGCATGACCGACCGCGCGCCCTCCGCGGCACTTTTGGATCTGCTCGGCGATGCCTATACACAAACCAAAGATCTCCCTAAGGCCGAACAGGCCTATCGCAAAGCCGTCGAACTCGATCCTTCCGAACTGAGCCATCAGCGCGGGCTCGGCCAAACACTAATGGCCGAGGAAAAATTCTCTGACGCGCTCGCCGTCTATCAAAAGCTCGCCGACCTGATGCCCGATGACGCCGACATCTATCTCCGCATCGCGCAAATCTACCGCGAGATGCATCAACTCGATCGCGCTGAGGAAAGTCTGCTCAAAGCCCGGCAGTACGCTCCTGGCAGCCTGGAAGTCATGTACAACGAGGCCATGCTGTACCAGGCGCAAGGCCGCTATGACGACGCCATTCGTGTGCTCTCGGATGCCATCACCGGCGTAAAGGGCCAGTCCGCCGTGCTGCCCTCACGCCGACGATCTCTCGCCATCCTTTATCAAGAGCTCGGCCAGCTCTACAAGGAGCGCCAGAACTATCAAGCCGCCGTTTTCACTTTCAGCGAGTTGGGCCATCTAGGCGATGAGGAAGATCGCCGGGCTCGCCTCTTGATTATGGACACCTACCGTTCGGCGAAGGATTTGCCAAAAGCGCTCCAGTCGGGAAGGGAAGCGCTCGCTAAATATCCGAATGATCCTGCCATTCGCGCTAGTCAGGCTTTGCTGCTTGGTGAGAACGAACAGACCGATGAAGCCGTCAAGATGCTGCGCGTGCAGCTAACCAAGTCGGACGCCGACCGCGACACCTATCTCAATATCGCGCAAGTCTATGAGCGCGCCAAGCGCTACAAAGAGGCCGAAGAGGCCGCCCACGCCGCCGAAGTCTTGCCCGGCCGTCCTCGCGACAACGAAATGGTTTGGTTCGTTCTCGGCGCTATTTACGAACGCCAGAAATTCTTCGATCGCGCCGAGGACCAGTTTAAGAAGGCCCTGGCCGTTAATCCCAAGAATGGCTCAGTCCTCAATTATTACGGTTACATGCTGGGTGACCTCGGTCAGCGCCTCGATGAAGCCGCGGACCTTGTACAGCGCGCCCTGAAGGAAGAGCCCTATAACGGCGCCTATCTCGACAGCATGGGTTGGATCTACTACAAGCAAAACAAGCTCAACCAAGCCGAATCCACATTGCGCAGCGCCGTCGAGCGCGATAGTCATGACCCCACCATCCATTCTCATCTCGGCGACGTTTATGCCAAGCTTGGCCGCAGCGAGCTCGCTGCCGCCGAGTGGGAGAAGTCGCTCTCCGAATGGCGCCACGCTCTTCCCGCCGACGTGGAAAACGACAAAATTGCTGAAATCGAAAAGAAACTAGGCCAATCCAGGCATCGTGTAGCCCAAAAATCTTCCGTCCAAGAAGACAAGCCGCAATAGCCGCATGCGCGAAATCCGAATCCCAGCGTTCGCCAAAGTAAATCTGCGGCTGGACATTCTCGGAAAGCGCCCGGACACCTATCACGAAATCCGCACCATTCTTCAGACCATTTCTCTGCACGATGAGTTGCGGCTGCGCAATTCCAAAACCTCTGGCATCTGCCTCAACATCGACGGGAACCAATCGCTTTCTCTCGAGCCGGCACGCAAGAACCTCGTGTACCGAGCCGTTGACGCATTGCGCCGCGAACTCGAAATTCGCCCCGGCGTCGAGATCGATCTCTACAAGAAGATTCCAGCCGGCCGTGGCCTCGGCGGCGGTTCCAGCGATGCCGCTGCGGCGCTGCGCGGATATCTGCGGCTCACGCGTGCCAAAATTCCCGACGCCCGCCTGATCGAAATTGCCGCGTCCCTCGGCGCCGATGTGCCGTTCTTTCTCTTCGGCGGGCGCGCCCTGGGCATTGGTCGCGGAGACGAAATCTACCCCTTACCGGACGCCTCAAAGCTCAATTTCCTGGTGGTTTCTCCGCGCGACATTCATGTCCCCACGCCCGATGCCTACCGTTGGCTCAAGGCCCCTGCATTGACAAAAATCCGGCTTGCCTCTAAACTTTGGAAGTTCTGTTTTCTATGCTGGAGTTTGCCTGCTGTGGCAGGCGCGCAGGGAAGCGGCCTTTCCAACGATTTCGAGAGGCCGGTTTTTCAGCGTTACCCTCGACTAGCGCAAATCAAGAGGGTTTTGCTTCAACGCGGAGCTACAGAAGCCTCGCTGGCGGGTAGCGGTTCGGCGGTGTTTGGAGTTTTCCCGAGCCCAGCGATGGCGCGCCGAGCCGCTGTCGGGTTTCAGGACGAACAAACCTTCGTTTGCGAATCCATTTCGCGCGACAGGTATCTTCGCAAGGTCCAAAGCGCCCCGTAAAGGTGCGCCCACCTCTGAACCGCAGCGTCTCCACGTCACAGCTTTCTGTTAGTTGCCTGAGGAAACGTCTTACTTTGACGCTCTGGAGCAATCGTTCTTGAACGACGACCGCTTTAAAATCTTCTCGGGCACCGCGAATCTTCCGCTTGCGCAAAGCATCTGCAAGCATCTGGAGGTTCCGCTCGGTGATGCCAAGCTAGGTCGCTTCAGCGATGGAGAGATTTATTTTCAGATTCTCGAAAATGTCCGCGGCGCCGACGTCTTCGTCGTCCAGCCGTGCAGTTACCCGGTGGATTGCCACCTCGTTGAGTTATTGCTGATGATTGATGCCTTCAAACGCGCGTCCGCCTGGCGCATCACCGCCGTGTTGCCCTACTACTGCTATGCGCGGCAGGACCGCAAAGACAAGCCCCGCGTCCCCATCTCCGCCAAGCTCGTCGCGGATCTCCTGGAAACCGCGGGCGCCAGCCGTGCGCTTACCCTCGATCTGCACGCCCCGCAGATTCAGGGCTATTTCGACGTTCCGGTCGACCATCTTTACGGTTCTCCGGTACTCGTCGACCATTTCCGCCATCTGAACTTGCCCAAATTGACCGTCGTTTCGCCAGACGCCGGCGGCGTTGAGCGTGCTCGCTTTTTTGCGAAACGCCTCGACGCTCCTCTCGCCATCGTCGATAAGCGCCGCATCGATGTCGACGTAAGCGAAGTCATGAACTTGATCGGCGACGTCCGCGGCCGCAGCACCCTGATCGTCGACGACATCATCGACACCGCCGGTACGCTGGTGAAAACAGCCGAAGCGTTGATTCGTGAGGGCTCCACGCAGGTTTACGCTGCGTGTACCCACGCCGTGCTCTCCGGCCCGGCCATCGAGCGCATCGCCAATTCGCAGATTAGAGAAGTTGTAGCCACCGATTCCGTTCCAATGTCCGAAGCGGCCCGGCAAATGGGCAAAATAAAAATCCTGAGCGTGGCGGGCCTGTTAGCCCGCGGCATTCGCTCAATCCATGAGGAAACATCAATCAGCGAACTCTTTATTTAGCGTTTGTAGCGGCCGGTTTTAGCCGGCCACTTTGGAAGAAGAGGTAAGAAAGCATGGCTCAGAATCAAGAAAAAGTAGTAGTACAAGCATCCCCCCGCGCGCAGCGCGGAAAAAACGAAGCGCGCCGTCTGCGCGCCACCGGTAGTGTCCCGGCCGTCCTCTACGGCGGCAAAGGCCAGGCCGTCACGCTTTCCGTCAACGCCAAGCAGGTCAACACCATCCTGCGCTCGCAGAGCGGCCACAACACTCTCTTTCAGGTCGACCTCAACGGCAAGCATGAGCCCGCCATCCTCAAGGACTGGCTCACCGATCCCGTCAGCGGCAACTTGCTTCACGTCGATCTTCTCCGCGTCGCCATGGACGTTCGTATGCGCGTGCAAGTTCCCGTGCACACCTTCGGCGATCCCGCCGGTGTAAAGGTCCAGGGCGGCGTCTTTGAAGTTGTCACCCGCGAAGTCGAAATCGAATGTTTGCCCGGCGACATCCCCAGCGAGTTCAAAGCCGACGTCAGCGGCTTGATGTTGAACCAGGCTCTCCGCGCGCGCGATCTGCAGATCGATACTGCCAAGTTAAAGCTCATCACCGACCCGGAGCAGGTTCTCGCGCACGTCGTTACTCTCAAGGTCGAAGAAGAGAAGCCGGTCGAGGCCGTCGCCGCCGAAACTGCAACTCCGGCCGAACCCGAAGTCATCAAGAAGGGCAAGAAAGAGGTGGAAGGCGAAGAAGGTGCCGAAGGCGAAGCCAAGCCCAAGGCCGCCGAGAAATCCGACAAGGGCGACAAGGAGAAGAAAAAGTAAACGGCATCCCCGTAGGGGCGCAGCACTGCTATGCCTAGCTCGGCGAGATTGTAACCGCCAAGTTGTTTTCGCTCGGGGCTGAAAAATATATGCGGCTAATCGTCGGCTTAGGCAACCCCGATCCCGAGTATCAGTGGACGCCGCATAACCTGGGCTTCATGGCCGTCGACGAACTAGCGAATCGCGCAGCAATTCGCGTAGAGCGTCCCGAAGCCAAAGCTCTCGTAGGCCGCGGCAAACTGGCCGGAGAAGAAATTCTCCTGGCCAAGCCGCAAACGTACATGAACCTAAGCGGCATCTCGGTAAGAGATCTGCTGGCCAAGTACGAACTGGAAGTTAGCGATTTGTTGGTGATGTGGGACGAGGTGCAATTGCCGCTGGGCACCATCCGCATTCACAAAGATGGCAGCGCCGGCAGCCACAACGGCGCCAAATCAGTCATCAGCGCCGTCGGCACGCAGGAATTTGCCAGGCTTCGGCTAGGCTGCGGTCCCGAGCACCAACTAAACAGCCGGCGGGAATACGTCCTTAGGCCCATGAAGAAAGCGGAGCTGGAAGTAGCAGCAGAAATGTTAGACGAAGCTGGCAACGCAGTAGAGATGATTCTGAAAGAAGGCATCGACGCGGCAATGACAAGGTACAACCGCCGCAAACTCGATGCGCCGGATGCAGATGCCGGGCTTTAGCCCCGGCAGTGTAGTGGCGAGTCTTTAGACTCGTCAGTGCCGCAAGGCGCCGCCGAACAAAAATTTTCACGGGCCACCGCCCGGGAACAGAAGGAAGAGGTCATCACATGGAAGAGCGTCTCTACGATCTGATCTTCATCGTCCGTCCCGCCACCGCGGAAGACGAAATCAAGAAAGTCCTGTCCGGCGTCGAGCACACCTGCGCCGAAAAAGGCGGCAAGATTGAAAAGACCGAGCATTGGGGCACGCGCAAGCTAGCCTACCGCGTAGCCAAGCACCGCGAAGGTATCTACGTCTATCAACAAATCCGCACCGCGCATCACGAGCTGATCGCCGAGCTCGAGCGCCGTCTCCGCGTGCAGGATGTGGTCATCAAGTACCTGACCGTCCGTCTCGACGAAGATCTAAAGCGCCAGAAAAAACTCGTACACAAGCGCGAGCAGCGCGCCGCCCGTCGCCCGCGCCGTACCGCTCCAGCTCCGGCACCGGCAGCCGCAGCCCCAGAGCAAGCGGCCGCCAGCTAGAATTTTGGAGTGCGGGACGCGAAGCTCCCGCTTTCGAGCAGTAAGCAAGTAGCGATGGCGAAACGAAGTATCGCGATAGCAGCAACAGCGAGTGTAGCGCCCGCTTTCCGAAGCGGGCTCCTGGATTCAAAGGTTTTCTGCACCGATTGAGAAAGGCAGGCAGTTATGGCAGATGAGCAAAAGCAGCAATCGCAAGCCCCCAGCGGCGCACCTCGCCGCGAAGGCCCGGGCGGTCACGCCGGCGGACACGGCCCCGGTGGCGGTCATGGCGGCCCGCGTCGCGAAGGCGGCCCCGGCGGTCCGGGCGGTGGTCCCGGCGGACGCCCCCGCGGCAAGCGCCAATACTTCCGCAAGAAAAAAGTCTGCAAGTTCTGCGTCGAAAAAATGGACTTCATCGACTACAAGCGCGCCGACATCCTCTCGCAGTTCGTGCAGGAGCGCGGCAAGATTCTCCCGCGCCGCATGACCGGCGTCTGCTCGCGCCACCAGCGTTGGCTCGGCGTAGCCATCAAGCGCGCCCGCAACATTGCCCTAATGCCCTTCGCCGGCAGTGCCGCGGGCACCCACGCCCCGCGCCCGGTAGCCCCGGCAGGCACGCACCCACCAGCCGCAGCGCAACAACCTCACGCGCCAGCACCACCAGCGCCACCCGCGGCGCCAACGCCAAGCGAAGCGCCAAAAACATAGCGGCGCGTATGTAGCGGCCGATCTTTAGATCGGCCAGTAATTTTGGAGTGCGGGAAGCGCAGCTCCCGCCTTTGAGCAGTAAACACGAAGCGGGTTTCAACGTAGTACGCGCCCTCGCAGCGGGCGCCTCTAAAGCAGCGCAGCCTTCAGTCAGCGCAGCGAAATAGATCGAGTGACAGGAGCAAAGAGAAACAAAATGCAAATCATCCTTCAAGAAGACATCGACAAGCTCGGCCACCGCGGCGACATCGTCACCGTAAAGCCCGGCTACGCCCGCAATTTCCTCCTCCCCCGCAAGATGGCCGTCGAAGCCACCACCGGCAACATGAAAGCTCTCGAGCGCATTCGCAAATCGATGGCCAAAAAAACCGCCACCGAGTTCGAAGCCGCGCAAAAGCAAGCCGCTCTGGTCAACGGCGTCGCGCTCCATTTCACCCGCAAAACCGGCGAGAACGATCAGCTCTTCGGCTCGGTAACCTCCGGCGACATCGCCGATTCCCTCGCCGCCCAGGGCTTCAAGATCGACAAGCGCCAGATCCAGCTCAAGGAACCCGTCAAGGCTCTCGGCGAATACCCGGTCACCGTAAAAATCTTTCGCGACGTAACCGCCGAAGTAAAAATCCACGTCGAAAAAGAATCGTAGTCGATTCGATTCGCGTAAATTTTCCGTAACGCCGCTCTCGACGAGCGGCGTTTTTCTTTCCCTTGTAGTGGCGCAGCATGCTGCGCCCTTCTTTCTCTGCGCTTCTCCGCGCTCTCAGCGTCGCCGCGTTATCTTTTTCTTTTCTTTCTTTCGGCTCGCTCTTCATCGGCGAATTTTTTTCCACCGCATCGCGCAAAATTCACACCCAACCCAATTGACGCCCACCGTTCTTCAACGCACAATGCGCCCAACAATCATTCAGCAACAAACAGGGGATCGGTCGAGCCCAGCATAATTCTCGCCACCTGAAAAAATTATTCAGCAACGTGTCCCGTGCAAGCCGATCTTGCGCGGTAAAAGGGGTCTGTGTTATCGTAGGCGAAATAAAAGCGAAATAGACATGCCCTCCCAACCCACCCTCGAAAAGCCTCTCCCCAACAACCTCGACGCCGAACGTTCCGTCCTCGGCGCCGTCATCCTCGACAACAACGCCCTCAACGCCGCCATCGAAAATCTCAAGCCCGAAGATTTCTTCCTCGACCAGCACCGCCGCGTCTTCACCCAGATGATCGCCCTCGGCGAAGCCCAGCAAGCCATCGACCTGATCACCCTCACCGAAGAGCTTCATCGCCGTGGCGATCTGGAAGCCGCAGGCGGCGCCCCCTATCTCGCCTCTCTTGCCGATGGCATGCCCCGCGTCTCCAACATCGAGCACTACGCGCGCATCGTCAAAGAAAAGGCCATCCTCCGCAATCTTATCCACGCCACCGACAATATTCAGCAGCGCGCCTTCGAAGGCGAAGACGGCGCCGACGCCATCCTCGACAACGCCGAGTCCTCCATCTTCCAGCTCGCCGAAGACCGCATCCGCGCCGGCCTGATCCCCGTCAAGGACATCGTCCGCGACAATTTCGAGCGCCTCGAGAAAATCTTCCGCGAAGGCAAAAGCATCACCGGCATTTCCACCGGCTATGGCGCGCTGGATAAGTTAACTTCAGGCTTTCAGCCTTCGGAGTTGCTGATTCTGGCCGCCCGACCTTCACAGGGAAAAACCGCTCTGGCCCTCAACCTTCTCGAAAACATTGGCATACGTGATGGCAAGCCTGTCGCTTTCTTTAGCTTGGAAATGTCAAAGGAGGCCTTGCTGCAACGCCTTATAGCCGCTGTGGGGCAAGTCGACGCTCATCACTTTAGGACAGGCCATCTCTCGCGCGATGACTGGCGCCGCATGACCGACGCCCTCGCGAAGCTCTCCTCTTCGCCAATTTGGATCGACGACGCCGGCTCCAATTCCGTCCTCGAAATCGGCGCCAAAGCCCGCCGCCTCAAACGTGATAAAGATTTGTCTCTGGTCGTCGTCGACTATCTCCAGCTCATCACCGCCCGCGGCCGCTTCGGCAATCGCCAGGAAGAAGTCGCCAGCATCTCCCGCGCCCTAAAGGGTCTCGCCAAGGAGCTGCAAATTCCCGTCCTCGTCCTCAGCCAGCTCACTCGCGCCCCCGAACGTGACGAGCGCGGCCCTATGCTCTCCGACCTCCGTGAATCCGGCGCCATCGAGCAGGACGCCGACGTCGTCATGTTTATTTACCGTCCCAACTTTTATAAAGGCAGAGACGATGTTAGTACCGAAGAGCGCGAAGAAACGGAGCTACGCATAGCCAAGCAGCGGAATGGTCCCACAGACACAGTAAAGTTTCGGTTCTTCAGCAAATTCACTCGCTTCGAAGAAGCAGCCGACGACGCCTTCAGCCAATTCACCCAATGACCCTGTAGTGTTTTTGTTTTACACGGGGTGCCCAGGCATCGGTGCTACGCCGGGTGCCGCACTCTTGCGTCTTTTGCAAGGGTGCGGTTTTTGACCTTGTTCCCTGCTACGTAATCGCACAGACTTTCGGAAACGCACCAACAATTTTCATGAGCGCTCCCTACGACAAACTCTACGAGAACTTTGATTCTCCTCTCATGCGCCAGCTCCGCGCCGAGGCCTACGGCAAAGATATTGGCCAGCATTCCTGGGTGACCGCCGAAGAAGTCCTGGCCGACATCCCCAAGTTAAACCTCTCGTCCGAAAGCCGCCTTCTTGATCTTGGCTGCGGCCCCGCTGGCCCTCTCACCTTCATCGCGGCGGAAACAAAATGTACAGCCGTTGGTCTCGACGTCAGTGCTAATGCCATCGACGCTGGACGCGCCCGCGCCGCTTCGCTTGGACTCTCCAAGCAAATCACTCTCCAGCAAGCAGATCTAAACGAGGCGCTTTCGTTCACCGCTGCCTACTTCCACGCCGTGATCTCAATAGACGTTGTCCTGCACCTCCGCGATCGCGCCGCCGTTTTCCACGAAGTGTTCCGGGTCCTCGCTCCCGGCGGGACATTCCTGTTTACGGATGCTGGGGTTATCACCGGACCAGTTTCCAGCGAGGAAATTCAGAAGCGAACGCCGCACGGTTACGCGCAATTCGTCCCGCCCGGCATCAATGAACAACTGCTCGAGCGCGCCGGCTTCCGAGTCACCGGGCCTACAGACCTCACGCACACTTTGATAAAGAGTGCCGCCGGCCGCTTGGCAGCAAGAGCCTCCCGCCGTTCCGAACTAGAGACTCTTGAAGGCCATTCTACCTTCGAGCAGCAACAGCAATACCTGCAAACGGTTCTGACGCTGGCCGAAAGAGGTGCCCTCTCCCGGATCATGTACGTCGCCAAATCACCCTAAAGCCTTGCCCAGTCCTTGCCACGAATTGGCAACGTTCGGCCAACTCAAGATCCTTTGGGTTCGGTCATGCTAAACCAATTGCCGGAATCGTCCTTGAGAATGCATTCGACTCCGTAGAACTGCTCTTTCGGCGGCGAAAGGAATTCGACGCCCTTGGCCTTCAGCTCTTCGTACGTTTTGCGGCAATCGCTCGTTTGCAGCACTCCGCCATTGATTTTTCCTGTGCTGAGCAAACCGCGAATCGTCTTTGCGGCTTCGGGCTGCATGTTGGGACCGTCGACCTTCATCAATATGATCTGCAAGTCAGGCTGACCTTTCGCGCTCACGGTCAGCCAGCGGAACCCACTGTCCATTTTTCCGTCCATGCGGACTTCGAAGCCCAGCTTGTTCACGTAAAAATCCAGCGCCGCGTCCTGGTCCAGCACATACAAGGTGGCATGCGAAAGTCGTTGAATCATGAGAAATCCTCCAAGGTGGTTTTGACTCCGCGACAACACTACGGAAAACGTCACGCCAATGCTTCTCGATTCTTGCTGTTTTGCACGTGCAAATATTACGACTGACGATCCGATTGCGGACCGGCGATCTGCGGACCAATCACGAATTGCTGGTAACAGGCGGGGATGAAATACAACGGCCAGTGCGCTGCAAAGCCGCCGAAGGCCACCCGAGCTTCGCGGCGAAACGATACAGGCGACAATCCAGTCAATGAGCGGAAGCGCGTGCTGAACGAACCCAGGCTCTCGTAACCTACCGCGAAGCAAATATCGGTAACGCTCTCCGTGTCGCGCAGCAGCATTTTCTTCGCTTCCTCAATGCGCCGTCGCGTAACGAATTCGTGCGGAGTTTCTCCAAACGCGCGCGCAAACAATCGATTGAAATGAAACGATGACAGGCATGCCTTCCGGGCCACATTCTCCAGCGTGACGCGGTCCGAATAGCAATCACCGAGATAGTCGCGCGCCCGGCAAAGTCGCGCAAAGGTGACTTCATCGAAAAGCCGGACCTCGCGACGTAGAGCCAACTCGGCTCGCCGTGATTCGGTCCTCATGGCATCAACATATCACGTGTTCTCGGCCTTCTTGAAGAAATCCCGCGGGTGCCCCATCCTTGTGGTTTGTGCAAGGGTGGGTCATTCTTTTGCGGCACTTTATGAAAGCGATCGTACGCACGAGATACGGGCCACCGGATGTGCTGCAATTCACCGACATAGAAAAACCTACCCCTGCGAACAATGACGTCTTGATAGAGGTTTGCGCGGTATCGCTAAATCCACTGGACCGGTTCCATCTGAGAGGCGCGCCGTGGAACCGCTGGATCCCGGGACTGAGCACGCCAAAACAACCGATCATCGGCTGCGATATTGCCGGCCGAGTGGAAGCGGTCGGCAAAGAGGTAAAGCAATTTCAACCCGGCGACACAGTCTTCGGCGTAACCGGTTTGGCCGGAGGAGGTTTTGCCGAGTACGTGTGTGCTCCCGAAGCTAAGTTGGCGCTGAAGCCAGCCAATATTTCCTTTGAGGACGCAGCAGCCGTACCAATCGCGGCAATCACCGCCCTTCAAGGCCTTCGCGATTACGGACGCATCCAGCCAAGCCAAAGGGTTCTGATAGATGGCGCGTCTGGTGGTGTCGGTACATTCGCCATCCAGATTGCCAAATCGTTCGGGGCAGAAGTCACCGCGGTGTGTAGCACGCGCAATGTGGATAGGGCGCGGTCGCTTGGTGCCGACCATCTCATCGATTACACGAAGCAAGATTTCAGGCAAAGCTCACAGCGGTACGATCTAATTCTCGGCGTCAACGCCCATCATTCCGTTTTCGATTACCGGCGCACGCTGCGTCCGGACGGGATCTATGTCGCAGTCGGGGGCGCTGTACCTCGAATTTTCCAAGCGATGTTACTGGCACCATTGCTATCAAGGATCGGAAGCAAGAAGACGTGCTTCTTCATAGCGAACATAAACCAGAAGGACCTGATTTTTCTGAAAGAACTTATGGAAGCCGGAAAACTTGTACCCGTCATCGATAGAAGTTACCCGTTAAGCCAAGCGGCGGACGCTATCCGTTATCTTGAAAAAGGACACGCCCAAGGCAAAATCGTCCTAACCGTCGAACGTTAGCGGCACTCACCTCCGCGTCCGTCACCGTCGCCCGAATTTATCCAGCCGCTTCTTCTCCGAACCTAAGTCGGAAATCCTGGAGCGAAACTTGCCCAATCCGACTATGCGTGAATTTCTTCCGCCGCTGTGCGGTTCCTTTGCGTGCCCCGTGTGACTCTGCGAATCTACCTCTGACCTCGATTCCTAAACGCCCTGCATACTGAAGGAGCTTATCCGCACTTTTGTTCGCGACCTCTCCATTCAACAATGCGCTAATGCGCGGCTGCGGCTCGCCCAGAATCGCTTGTAGATCCCTTTGTGAATACCTTCTCGCGTATTTCAGGATAGCCTGATACAACTCTGCTTTGAATTTCAGAGCCGTTGCGTTCTCCGGTGAGAAACCAAGATCATCTATAACGTTGCCGCGTGTTACGTGCGTCGCCTTGTTAACACTGTCAGCCTTCCCCTTCCGCGCTTCTCCGGTAGGGTGCCCCATCCTCGCGGTTTGTAGTGGGTCTTTCTTCATCCTCTCCGTGTGGCTCTGCCTTTCTCCGCGCCTCGCCAGTTCCTGCTTTCGTCATCGCCATTCTCCTTCCAGCCGCAACAAAATAGTACAGCCTGCCCCTTTTTGCCCGTCTGTACAGTTGTTTTTAGATTACCAATCGAGTAATTTAGGTCGTGATTTCCGCACGCCAGCCGAAAGACCGCACGCAAGACCTTCCTGGACTACACCGTTTCTTAACAACTCCGGCTCGACCTATCCTTACTGCCACATCGAGTTATTTCGATGCCCCCACGCCAAAAAACGTAAGTCTTTCCGCTACTATCTATTACGGACTCTTTGTCGCCGCGAAAAGAGTCAACTCCTTTGTTATCAAGCAAATCCAAACTCTTTTGGCAAAACACCCGGGGTGGGGGCACTTCAGCATCGCGCATCTGTGGAATCAACAACATGCAGACTCTTTTCTCTCGTCCCCTGCGCCGGGTGCGCTGCGTCTTAGCCAAATCCAGTGGCTTAAGCCCTCGCGCTTTCCAGCCGCTCCCGGAAATATCCCTTCCAACCCTCCGGCAGAGCCGCAACCCGCAACGCCCGCCGCACCGACTTCACGTCCTCCTGGTCGTATCGTTTCGCGACATACAACCGCGTGATTTCCGACACCGGCATCGCATTCTCGTCCCGAGAAACCATTTTCATCTCATCGCCGGCGCCGACTTCCCCCTCGCGCGTGACCGCGAAATAAAATCCCGTCCGCCCGCTCGCCAGGAATCGACGGACCATGCCGTCGGATTCAAATCGCACGCCAAGTTTGTAGCAAGGCATCCGAGGCTGTGTCACCACGACTTCCGCCGAGCCCACAGAGAATCGATCACCAAGGTGTACCGAATCTTCCCTCAATCCCTCCGAAGTGAAGTTTTCGCCGAACATGCCTGCCGGCAAATCCCGTCCAGGCAACTCTCCTCTCCAGTAGCCGTAATGCTCAACTGGATAGCAGTAAACCGCCTTGTACTCTCCACCATGCACGGCAAGATCCGCCTGCCGATCGCCTTCCAGGTTCAGTTTGCGCAACGCAGCGCGACCCTCGACAGCTTCTTTGAAAATACCGGTGGTGACCGTCCGCCCGTGCCACACCACTTCGCGCGGCAGTCCGACGTTCAGAGACACCACTCTCATATCAGCCGAACGCTCACCGTCATGTGCTCTCTGTGGCCTCCGTGCCCTTGCCTCAGTGAACTCTGTGTTAGGTCTTTCTCTTGTGTTTTCGGAGCGCAGGCACAGCGAGGCCGCGCTCCGAGTGGTAGATGCTTTGCCGGCCGCCCGAACCGCTTTACGCGGTGGCGGTTCGCCGCTGTTCCTGGAAGAATGTCAGCAGGTCGGCGTTGATTTGGTCGGCATTGGTTGCGGGCATGCCGTGCGGAAAGCCCGGATACACCTTCAGCGTTGCGTGCTTCAGTAGCTTTGCGGACAAGGGCCCCGCAGCCACGATTGGTACAATCTGATCATCGTCCCCGTGCATTACCAGCACGGGAATGTCGATCTTCTTCAAGTCTTCGGTAAAGTCGGTCTCCGAGAACGCCTTGATGCAGTCATAGTGGGCCTTGACGCCTCCCAGCATTCCCTGCAGCCACCAGTGCTCGCGGATGCCCTCGGAAATCTTTGCCCCCGGCCGGTTGTATCCATAAAACGGCAGGGTGATGTCCTTATAGAATTGCCCCCGGTTTGCAGCAAGCGCTGCGCGAAGGCCGTCGAATACTTCTATCGGCAATCCCGTCGGGTTCTTCTCTGTCTTCAGCATCAGCGGCGGCACGGCGCTGATCAGCACCGCCTTGGCGACACGCTTGGTGCCGTGGCGTCCCAGATAACGAGCGACTTCGCCGCCGCCGGTCGAGTGCCCGACCATAATCGCGTTCTTCAGATCGAGTTTTTCAAACAACGCGGCGAGATCGTCCGCGTACGTGTCCATTTCGTTGCCGTCCCACGTCTGGTCGGAGCGCCCATGCCCGCGCCGGTCATGCGCGATGACGCGATAACCACGCTGCCCGAAAAACAACATCTGGCCGTCCCAGTCGTCCGCGCTCAGCGGCCAACCATGCGAAAAGACAATCGGCTGCCCTTTGCCCCAATCCTTGTAATAAATCTGTGTTCCGTCTTTGGTTGTGATGGTTGCCATAAATTCCTCAACTTTCTCTGCCGTCAGACTTTTTTCGATTTTCCCCGTAGAAACTGCAGGGAGAGATGTATGGTCCACAAATAGGGATACAACTTTGCGAGTATATTTACAACGTCTTGCGAGACCGGACGCGGAGGTCCGCGACCGCGTAGCCAAGCGCCCGTCTTCAATCGCCTTTTGTCGCCCGATCTTGAAAAGAAAAGGAAGACTCCAGCTTAAGAGGCTTCCCATCGAGCTCCGCGTAGGGATAGATGAAATAGTTCAACGGCTCCCCTTGTTGCGCGGGGTCCAGCCGGATGTCGCGTCCAACCGTGAACTGCACGCGATTGTCGTCATGAGCACCAAAGAAATAGTTCTTCTTGTCCGGATGCTTCCAAGCCTCAGATGCATCCACCGGGATCCACCCGTACGGCGCCACGTAAAATTCCGCCCAACAGTGATATCCCGCGATAGTTCCGGCATGCTGGTCCTCGGGCAGCGAAAATCCAATCTCAAAGCGCGCCGGCATTCCCGCGGCGCGCATCATGCCGATAAACAACGAGTGGAAATCCGTGCAGTTGCCGCGCTTCGCCGTACACGCCCAGATCGCATCACCATTGCCCCAGCCGGTCCCGGATTTGTCGTAGCGCATCGTAGCAATCACGTAATCGTAGATCGCGCGCGCCTTGGCCAGGGGCTCCTGAATGCCGTGGGTCTCCTGCGCGGAAAGCTCCGCAATGGTTCCCGCCAGCGGGACGAGGCGGTCCGGTTGCAGGAATCGCTGCAGGTCTCCTGTGCTGGCTGGGGTAGTAGCCGCCGTCTTCATCACGGCAGGATTCCCACCGACTGCAACGAGGTGTTCCTGTCGCGTCGCGTGAAAAGTGACGCGGACCTCTGCCGGTGCCGCGGCCCTCGCTGTGGGAACCTCCAAATAGACGTACTCATTTCCGTATTCGGAGTCCCGATGCTTGGCGTACGCGAAAGGCGACTCGATTTTCAAATCGCTGATGGTCTGGTACGCATCCGATTGCGGCAGGGGAATCCAAATCCTCGAGGTTTTTGCGCCCTCGGGCAAACTGGGAATTCGCGTCACATACGAAAATTCAAAATTCCGACTCGACATACTCGCCCGCGAAAATGCGGAAAAGCCGCCTCCGAGGATGGTGAGAACCCCGACGCAAAGCGACGCCAAAATAGAAATTCTGCGCGATTTCATGGAAAAATCTTTCTCCAAGCCATCCGGCCCGGGAATCAAACAGGGTTTATCAATCGACTCTAATCAGATATTTGCCGGCGGGACCCGCGGTCAGCGGGCTGCTCAAGTGAAGCCAGTGGAGGGACAGCGGAACATGCACAAGTCTAATAGCATTAACTTTGGCTCGTTGGCAAGAGTCGCATTCCTTCGGCACAAGGCCCTTACTTGTTTCTTATTTCCTTTCGAACACAAGAGCGCGACAGAAGGAACCGGAAGGGTTGAGGCCGTTACAGCTTCTCAAAGCGTTTTGCGGAAGCGCACGCACCGATCCACGACCGCGTAACCGAGCGCCTCGTGCACCCGATGCGATAAGTCATTATCGAGCAGAGCGTCCGATGCCATCTCCACGCAACCCTGCTTGCGTGCCCATTCTTCCGCGGCGACCACAAGTTGCCGCCCAATCCCATGTTTTCGATGGCTTTCGGCAACATACCAGCCTTCCACATAGCCGACTGCATGCGAGACATCGCAGCCGTCCGCGTGCGAGCGCAACCCTACTTCCACGAAGCCCACCAACATTCCACTCCCATCCTCGGCGACCAATTCGATGAGCGGCATTGTTCCGAAGCCTTTGCCTTCAAGGATGTCCAGCAGTTCCTTGTTATGTTCTTCTGCTGAGGACTCCGGCCATAAGGCTGCGCGCAATCGCGCGAGTTGCTCTCGATCTCCGCCTCGCGCAGATCTGACTGTTACGTTCAATCGCCGAATCTTTCCGCAGCGCGGGCCTTCGCCTTCGCGGCTTCTTCTTCGCGGTTCTTGGGTGGCGCAGTGGTCTCAAGCGAGCGCAGGAGGCGCATGGACACGCCGGCAATCTCTTCGACGGCCGCAAGGAATGGCTGTTCATTGGCCTTAGAGGGCTTGGTGAATCCACTGATTTTTCTGACAAACTGCAGCGAAGCCGCGCGCACTTCTTCTTCAGTTACCGGCGGATCAAAATTGAATAACGTTTTGATGTTCCTGCACATCGGGGCAATTACCTCCAGCTACGTGACTTCACTGCCAGAAAAACAAAAAATGGCCCAATATCAGGCCTCGCGTTCGAAGTTTCGCGGACGTTTCTTGCTAAGTTTCGGGCCGGACAGTCGAGACGAGAAGTTGGCAGCGACGACGAACTTGCCACTCTGAAATATTCCTTTTCCGCACTGGTCCAGCGTTTGGCAGTGGCAGTTATCCGTCATTTTGCGGAGCAGTCGCTGCATTCCTTTGATCCCTTTTAACATGGCGTCCAGCTCGGCGAGTTTTCTCTGGTTCAAGGTGCGCCAGCGCTGCGATGCGGGAGTCACACCGCGAAAGCCAAAAAACAGCTGGCGAATTTCATCTAGCGTGAAGCCAAGCTGGCGCGCACGTTGGATTAGGGCCAAGCAGTACAAAATCGACGTGTCATACCGGCGCTGGCCGTTTCGTCGCTCGGGCGCGGGGAGCAATCCAATCTGCTCGTAGTAGCGGATGGCCGATGTCTGCAAACCTAATTGGTGCGCCGCTTCGGAAATCGTCATCTGCGCCCTCCGGTCAAGAGCGAACACGTTAATAAGTATTTTACAGTTTCGCTCATTTCTTCAAGTCGGCTTCAAGGCATGCTCACTCCATCGGTTTCACGTGGCGCGGGATACGCGATGAGTGGGCGCCGAGACACGGCGTCCCGATCAGGCGTTCGAGGACGAGCGAACGATCCTGCCCAATACGGCTCGTATTATCAGTAACTTGCCGAAAGTAAGTGTCCGCGGGGCGACCCTCAGATTTTGAGGTGCCGTGCTTGCATCCAAGTTGGCTGTTGCCTTTCACGTAGCATCCGCGCGGCGCCTCGGCCCTCGCCGCGCGGATGTCGTACACTATTTTCCTCTCAGGACGACCATGTCGCGACAGAAAAACCTGGTGAAAGTCGAAGGGCGGCCCGTGTGGGCCGAAATATCCGCGTCTGCTCTTACGCATAATTTGCGGGCGATTCGCGGTTTCGTAAATCCACCGGACGAGAAGCGCAAGGCACCGCGCAAGGTGCTGTCCATCGTGAAAGGCAACGGCTATGGGCACGGCGGCCCGCAAGTGGCCAAGATTTTGGAGAAGGCCGGCTCGGACTGGTTCGGCGTAACCTGCACGAACGAAGGCGTCGATGTCCGCAAAGCCGGAGTGCGCAAGCCGATCCTGGTACTGACGAGTTTTTGGCCTGGCGAAGAGACCAATTTGCTGAAGTACGATTTGACTCCGGTGGTTCATCGTTGCGAGCAGTTGGAGCCATTGGAGCGGGCGGTGGCGAACCGTTCACCGCGCAAGCCCGTCTCGTTCCACTTAAAAATGGATACAGGCATGAACCGTTTGGGCATCGCCGCCGGGGACGTGGAATGCTTCGCGCGGCAGCTTGCCAAGTGCAAACATCTTCGGCTTAGCGGCGTGATGACCCATTTCGCGTCTTCGGAAGCGTTCGCGCCATCGCCGCAGGGGCAGCAAACACGCGAACAGGAAGAGCGTTTCTTTGCTGCACTGGAGCGTCTGCGCAAACTGGGCATCGACACCGGCATCGTTCATTTGGCCAACAGCGCCGCCATCGCCTCCCGTCCCGAAAGTTGGGCCGACATGGTGCGTCCCGGCGTAATTCTTTACGGTTATCATCCGGGCTACGATCCGGCGGAGCAACGCGCTGAGGCGGAGCGCCGCTTGCCGCTGAAGCCGGTGATGAGCTTGCGTACGCGTATCATTAGTTTGCGGCGGGTGCCGGCGGGCTCTGGCGTAGGTTATGGCGCAAAATTCGTGCCGCAGCGCGCTTCGGTGATCGCGGTGCTCGCGGCGGGTTACGGTGACGGGATTCACCGTTCGCTCAGCAACGGGCGCGGCTGCGTGCTGGTGCACGGGAAGCTGGTCCCCATTGTGGGCATCGTGTCGATGGACGTGACGATGATCGATGTCACCGATGTGGACGGTGCTGAAATCGGCGACGTCGCCACTATATACGGTACCGATGGCGAGCATGTACATCCGGCCAATGCGGTTGCGCGGGCAATTGGCACGGTTACTTCCGACTTGCTTTGCGCGGTGACTGGGCGTGTTCCGCGCGTTTACGTCTAGGTGACTGTCAGAAGCCACCCTTTAGCTTCCATTCCGGCATCGAGCACGCACTCACTTAGAGGGCGGTCGTAGGAGCACAGCCAAGAGTCGCTGTGCTACCAATGCTTGCGCATTGGGCGGTGCGGTTGAGGTACACTTTGGAGTTTGCGGACCGTGCGTTGGTCGCGCTGCTCACGCAAGACTATGAATCGTATAGCTGCCATTCTTCCTGCCGCTGGATTGGGAACGCGCATGGGCGCGGAGACACCGAAACAATTTTTGGAACTGGATGGAGCGCCGATTGTGATTTTGAGCTTGCGGCGCATCGCTTCGTGCGAATTGGTGACCGACATAATCGTGGCCACGCGCGGAGACGAGGTGGCGCGACTGGAACAACGAGTTGCGGCAGAGAAATTCAAGCAAAATGTGCGCGTAGTGCGCGGAGGAGATTCGCGGCAGGACTCGGTGGCACGGGCTTTGGAGTTGGTTTCGAACGATACGGAAATTGTTTTGGTACACGACGCGGTGCGGCCGTTTGTAACGCGTGAGCAGATTACGCGGGTGATTGAAGAGGCGCGCAACTGCAAGGCGGCCATTCTGGGGATTCCGGCGATGGACACCGTTAAGGAAGTGAAGCGCGCGAGTTTACCGGAGGATGTGGCGCTGATTACCGCGACCATCCCGCGCGAGCGCATTGTGCTGGCGCAGACGCCGCAGGCGTTTTCCACGAAGCTGCTGAAGGAAGCGTTTGCGCGTGCGCAAGCGGATGGGGTTAATGCCTCGGATGAGGCCGGATTAGTCGAGCGGATGGGGCACGATGTGCATGTCGTATTGGGGTCAGAGCGGAACATGAAAATCACGAAGCCGGCGGATATGGAGCTGGCGCGGTCGTACATGGAACGCGAGAAGCAGAAGAAATGAGTGTGCGCTGCGGCATCGGGTATGACCTGCACCGGTTGGAGGCGGGGCGCAAGCTGATTGTCGGCGGGATCGAGCTGCCTTTCGATAAAGGGCCGGCCGGGCATTCGGATGGGGATGTGCTGGCGCATGCACTTTGTGATGCGCTGCTGGGGGCGGCGGGGGTTGGTGATATTGGGACCCATTTTCCGGACACAGATCCAAAGTGGAAAGGTGCGAATAGTTTGATTTTTCTGGAGCATGCAAAGAAGCTGCTGGCGGAGAGGAATTTTGGAATCGAGCATGTCGACGCTGTGGTGATTTTGGAGAGGCCGAAATTGGGGCCGCACTTTCCGAAAATGCGCGAGGCTCTGGCGCGGGCGCTGGGCGTACAGGTGGAAAGGATACATCTTAAAGCAAAGACGAATGAGGGCGTGGATGCGGTTGGACGCGGGGAAGCAATTGCGGCGCATGTGGTGGCGACGATTGCGTTGCGAACTACGGCACAGGCGAAGCTTTGCGGATAGAGTAGCGCGTGTTGGGATGGTTTGGTGTTCGTGCCTGCCCTCAAAAGCGGCGGCCTTCGAAGCCAACCTGCGGCAGGCAGGCTCAGGATAAACTAGACCGCCGCAGTCCAAATGCCCGATCTAATCGTGCCGAACGAAGACATCAACGCTAGCGAAGACGCAAACTCTGCGGTTGCGGTGAATCCGTTTACGGCAGCGGACGTCGCGGAGATACTGCGCGAACGGGGATGGGGCGTTGGCGAATTGTCGACGGAGCAGATGGCTTGGTGCGAGCACGCTGCCGCTATCTTGGGAGCGTATGCTTTGGGTCGCGATGCTCTTGCGGAGTTGTTGGAGCTGGTTTTTCATTACGATTCACGGGAAATTTTTGGGCGGGTCGAAAGTCATGCGGTGCTTTCACGATATGCGGCGCGGGATGTTTTGCGGCAGCTTGCGCTGTTGTTGTTGGAGGGAGGGGCGCTGAATTCGGAGCGCTTCAAGGAGATCGTTACTGCGATGAAAGAGGGGCTGGACGTTCGAGGGCGCGAATTGTTTCATCCGATTCGGTTGGCGTTGGCGGGGCGGGCTGGCGAGGGGGAGTTGGATCGGGTGATTTTGCTTTTGGATGAGGCGGCGGGTGCGGGGTTCGCAGTGGGGGTGAAATCGGCTCGGGAGCGGATTTTGGAGTTTTGTGCGGGGCTGGATTGAACGTTTGTGGACGCGCGCCACGATCGGCCCCCGCGGTGCTACGGGCGTACATCAGATCGCTTGACCTTCGTGTTGACTTGGTGAAAAGCGGCGGCAAGTCCGCCGCAGTCCAAGTTCTATAGAGGAATTGTTTCAGCGATGGATCGATTGACTGGGATTCATGCGGTGCGGGAGGCTCTGGAGGCGGGGCAGGCATTCGATCGCATTGTGATTGCGCGCGGGCGGCAGGATACGCGTGTGGAAGAGATTGTGCAGTTGGCGCGGCGCAACAATATTGCTGTGCGGTTTGAGGATCGCGGGCAGCTCGACCGGCTGGCAGATTCGAAGGATCATCAGGGCGTGGTGGCGCTGGCAGCGGCGCGGGCGGCGGCTACGCTCGAGGATATTCTTGCGGCGGCGAATGCGGGGCCGGGCAAAGGTGAAAAAGGGCTCATCGTTTTACTAGACGGCGTGGAAGATCCGCACAATTTGGGCGCGATTATTCGGACGGCCTTGGCAGCGGGTGCGCATGGGGTTGTGGTTCCGGAGCGGCGGGCGGCGGGATTGACGGATACGGTGGCGCGGGCGTCGGCGGGAGCGCTTTCGCATCTGCCGGTGGCCAAGGTTACGAATTTGGCGCGGACGATGGAGGAGTTGAAGGAAGCTGGATATTGGTTGATTGGTTTAGATGAGGAGGCGGAGAAGAGGTATACCGAGGTGGACTACACCTCGCCGGTGGGGATTGTGCTTGGCGGCGAGGGCCAGGGCTTGCATGAGTTGATTCGGAAGCGATGCGATTTTGTGGTGTCGTTGCCGACCGTGGGGCCGGTGAGGTCGTTGAATGTCTCGGTGGCGGCGGGGGTGGTGTTGTTTGAGGCGGTGCGGCAGAGGAAGGGCCGCTAGCGTTAGCTCAAAAAAACAGGTCCCTCGCTTTACTCGGGATGACATTGCAAATCAACTTGTGGTCGATAGGTTTTCGCATAAGCACAGGCAACTGTGCCTGTGCTCACTTGTCGTATTGGATTAGGGAGAAGACGTCCAGACTTTGCAATTTTTTGCGCCCGTTGAGAAAGGTTAGCTCTACGGCGAAGGCGGCGCCTTCTACTTTACCTCCTAATTGCTGGACTAGTTTTACGGTTGCGGCGGCGGTGCCGCCGGTGGCAAGGAGATCGTCGCAAATGATTACGCGATCGCCCTTTTTTACTGCGTCTTCGTGGATTTCGAGGGTGTCGGTGCCGTATTCGAGGGCGTAGGAGACGCTCGAAGTTTTTGCAGGGAGTTTCTTGGGTTTGCGGACGGGGACGAAACCGGCGCCGAGGCTGTAGGCTAAGGCGGGGGCGAAAATAAAACCGCGGGCTTCTATGCCGGCGACTACATCGATGGGGTGACCGTTGTAGTGCGCGCAAAGACGGTCAATCAGCTCGTGGAATCCCTTTTTGTCTTTCAGCAGCGTGGTTAGATCGTAGAAGAGGATGCCCGGCTTGGGATAGTCGGGGACTTCACGAATCAGCTTCTTGAGATCGTCCATTCGCGGAGGCTCCTCGTTTCAGTAAATAATCACAAACCCAGATTCGTATTCTGGATCGATGGCTGCGTGCTCTTCCTTTACTTCGCTGACGGTGGCGCCCCACGGTCCGCGTTCTAGAACGGACTGGAGCTTGGCGAGCTGATCCTGCGTGCCTATGGCGTAGGCTTCCACGCGGGCATCGGGCAAATTTCGCGCGTAGCCAGTCAGGCCCAGGCGCTCTGCCGCGCGTAGCGTGAAATAGCGGTAGCCGACACCTTGTACATTTCCGGAGACGAAATAGCGTCTGGCTTGTTTGGGCTCGCTCACAAAACGGTAGATTGTAGCAGAGAGGGAAGGAAATCTAGCATCGGCGGGCGGGGTTCGCTGGTATGGGCCACCTGCGGTAAGCTTGCGTTGAGGAGGATTCAGGCGGCTTGGCAGCGGGTTCACTGCATCCAAGACACTTATGAAAGTTTTCGCTGGCATGTTGCTGAGGGCCTACGTCGTTCGCGAAGGCAGGAAGCCAGGGCTACCAAGTGGTGCGCGTCGAATCCTCCGCGTGCGGTGCGAGTCGTGTTTGCTCGCGGCCGCGGCTATGGTGTGCGGGGGGTTGGCTTATGCGCAGGATGCGCAGGGGCCGCTGACGCCGGCGCCTTCGGAAGAACACAACGTGCGGCGGTTGGGGACGGAGCCGGAGCCTCCGGCGCCGCCGTCCTTGCCGCCTGACGAAATCATTCGACGATTTTCGCAGAAGGAAGATTTGTTTGTCGCGGCGCGTCCGAATTATGGATACCGCAAAACGATTCGGATCGATGAATTTGGCGACGATGGCAAACCGGCTGGGCAGTTCCTGATGGTGACGGAAACGACGCGGGCAGCTAACGGGCAGGTGATCAGCAAAGTGGTGCAAAAACCCCAATCGACGTTGCACTATTTCAATTTGGAAACCGAGGACGTCAAGGAGCTGGACCGCATTCCTGGTTTTCCGCTGACCACCAGCCAGCTTGCGAAATATGACTTGAAATATATCGGCGAAGAGCAGGTGGACGAGATCGATTGCTACATTTTTAAGGTGAAGCCGAAAGCCCTGGATCGGGCGCACGCGTACCTGGATGGATTGGTTTGGGTGGACACAAAATATGTGGAAGTCGTTAAGACGTATGGGCGATGGGTGAACGAGTTGGGAGAAGTGCGATCCGCGACACTGCCGTTCACCTTGTTTGAGACCTATCGCGAGAATGTGGACGGGAAATATTGGTTTCCGAATTATGAGCGGTCGGACGATACGTTGCATTTGAAGGATGTTAGCGTGCCGGTGCGGTTGGTAATTAAGTGGACGGATTTTAAGGTTTTGCCGGCGGTGGCGGCTCCCGCCGCGGCGCCGAGTGCGACAGCGAAACCTGGGTCGTAGTTACGGGGTCAGGCTTCGGAGGGCTGCGGGTAGCTGCGCTATGGAGTTGAGGAGGAGGTCGGGGTTGGCGGCGCGGAGGCGGGCTTCGGTGGGGAAGGGACCGAGGACGGCGATGGCGCGAACTCCGGCGCGGCGGGCCATTTCGAGATCTTCGGGGGAGTCGCCTACGTAGACACAAGCGGCGGGATCCAGCCTCATTTGACGCAGGGCCAGACGCAGAGGAGCAGGATGCGGTTTGCGGTAGCGTGTGTCTCCGCTGCAGACGCGAGAGGCGAAAAGGTCGGTGAGCTGGAAGAGGTGGAGTTGGCGGATGACGCGATCGCGATCGCCGCTGGTGACAACGCCGAGTTGGTGGCGAGCGTGGAGCTGCTGAAGGACGCGGCGGGCGCCGGGCATTAGTTTGGGTCGGTGAGTTGCGTATTGTTTGCGCCAGGCGCTGTCGGCGTCGTCCCAACGGGCGCGCGGGAGTTTTGCGGCGCGATAGACGCGGTACCAGTTGGGAGAATAATGGCGGGCCAGATCGTCGAGCGTCCACGGGATGCCCATCTGACGGAACATGGCCAGGTAGGCGGCGGAATCGGCGCGATAGGAATTAAGGAGCGTGCCGTCCCAGTCGAATAGCACGCCTCGAATTTGGGGACTTGGCTTTGCTTGCATGGCGCCGTAGTCAGATTAGCAGAGCGGGGCAGGCACTACGCAGTATTGGCTTGAGAAATAAGGAGGATGGCCAGGAGATAGAAAAGAAACATCAGACCGAGGTACATCTTGGCTTGACGGTTGGCGCCGCGGAATTCCTTCCAAGCGAGCACACCCCAGAGCGCAGCGACCATCGGCGCGGACTGTCCGATGGCGTAGGAAATGGCCACACCGGAGAACCTCGCGGCCACAAGGTTAAAGACCGTGCCGAGACCCCAAATGCAGCCGCCCAACAATCCGAGGAAATGACCCGGCATCGGTCCGCGAAAAAAGTCCCCGAAGTGAACCGGCGCGCCGATCAGCGGTTTTTTCATGAAGTAGATGTTCCAGACCAAACAGGAGAGGAGCGCTCCCAGCGTTAGGAAGACCGCAACACTGTAGGGGCCGAGGGTGTTTCCGCTGGTCATGGAGCGCGTAACAAACGGTGCCCACAGGCCCATCAGGACGCCAGATACGATGCAGACGATGATGCTCTTCTTCGAGACGGAACGGTTTAAGGCGGAGAGGTTGGCGTAGGCTTTGCCATCGAGGACGACGGCGATCACAGCGCAGGCCACACCAGCGGCGAGGATGCCCGGGTTGCCTTTTGGCTCCAGGATATAACTCGAGACGACGCCGACAACTAGAGCGATGCCAATAGAAACCGGGAAGGCGGTGGCCAGTCCGGCCATGTCGATCCCGGCCACCAAGAGCAGGTTCGCCAGGTTGAAAATAGCGCCGCCGAGCAGCGTAGAGGCTATGTTGGAAGGGTCCGCGGCACGAACATTATTCAGAAAATTGGTTGAGTCGTTCGCGGTGCTTCCCAGGATGAATGCTAGGAATACGGACATTAAGAAAATCCCGATGGCATAGTCCCAGTAGAAGAGCTCGAAGCGATAGTTCCTAACCCCTTTGTAGGTATTGGCCCAAGAACCCCAGCACACTGCGCTGATGATCATCATCACCAGGGCCAAGCCGAAACTGTGTGGGCTGAACATTCAGATGGTTCTCCTTGCACAACGTCGGAATGGTCCCTAGAACAACGACATTTCTTCAGGGCGCTGGGATTTGATCAGGGCGATCACCTCATCGCGTCGTCCCATCGCGCGCGCTCCGACCTTGGTACAACAGATCGCGGCACAGGCATTGGCGAACAAACCAACCGCGCGATGATCCCAATTCTGCAGCAGGCCGTACGATAATCCGCCCATGAAGGCATCCCCCGCACCGGTGGTGTCGACGACATTCACTTTTAGTGCGGAAACGTGAGCCATTTTTCCGGTGCTGGCGATGAGAGCGCCGTCGCCGCCCATTGTGACAGCGACAACTTTGGGTCCTAGCGCGAGCAATTTGACTGCGATTTTTTCGTAATCGGTTTCGCCGGTGATCTCCCGAGCGGCGGCTTTGCAGGGCTTGAGTACATCCACCAATCGCAATGCAGAAATTAGATCTTTCTCCGAACCGAGTTTTGCATGAGCGAAGTAGCTGGGTGCCACATCAAGATCGAAGATGACGCGCACTCCAGCATCACGAGCCACTTCCATACCAGCGTTAATCGGCGATAAGGGGAGCTGAGAGGCCTCGGTATGAAAATGCGTGGCACTCTTGATCTTTTTCGCGAAAAGCGTGCGCACCTGATCAGCCGCGAGCTTCCCGTTAATATTCGGAAACATGTAGATGCAACGTTCGCCCTGCGCGTCGACCGGAATCCACGTGAAGGTTGACTTCTCCCCTTTGATGGTCTGAATCCCGGAGAGATCGAGACCGTCTTCTTCGAACGCCTTAACTACCAACCGCCCGCTTTCATCATCGCCGATCAGTCCCAGCCAACCGGCGCTGGCACCCAGCCGAGCGACCTGGGTGAGATTGTTGCCGGTGACGCCGCCAGCGTGAATCTCCAGCCGGTCGGCGTTGATTTTTTCGTCAGCACCCAGTAAGCGGGGCACAATTGCAAAATAATCGATCCCACAGCTTCCGATTCCAACGACCTGTGGGGGCATATGTCTCCTCAATTCCAATCTGGTCTGAATGCCCGTGCTTATAGTTGCCTGGATTCGTTTGTGTCAAGAAGAAAGCTCATGCCCGTTTGACAATTACTGGTCGCGGAGCGCTAGTGTGGAACGGGGTGCGGCGTCGGCGCATTCAGCAGGTCCAAGAGCAATTCGTAAAATTTCGGGAGATCGAGGTCCACCTGAATCGGCAGCGGTTGTGCATCATACCTTGTTGGTTTGTCCTCGAGACTCCAACTCAGGACATTTCCCCAATTTCCTCCGCGCTCAAGATCCACATCCACAAAGCGCGTTTCCGTCTTAGTGATGATGCTGGGGTCCAGCCACGCCGCTGCCGCAAGTTCGTCCCAAAGATAGTTGTTCTTGTGCAGGACAGTGTATTGCCCGATGTAGCGCGCCGCAGGGCTTTGGCTTCGTCGAATGCGATCGAGCAGTTCCGGGTTCATGGCGGTCTTCACCGAAATGTCTACCGGTGTGCATACGATCTTCTTCCATTTGGCCCGCAGCACGATGTGCGCGGCTTCGGGGTCGAACCAAAGATTGAATTCACGCCGTGGCGTATTCACAAACTCGGGGTCGTCCGTAATGGGGCTGAAGCTGGCGCCCATGAACACCAATTCTTTCACCAGAGTTGAGAATTCCGGATCGATTGCGATAGCGAGCGCCAGATTCGTCATCGGGCCACCTTCGTAGAGAGTGACCTGGTTCGGAAACTGCCTGACCGTGCGGACCAAAAAATGTGCGGCATCTTCGGCGAGAGGCTTAGTCTTCGGATTCCCTTCCTTCATTCTTGGAATTTGATCGGAAGGATGATACACGCGAGGTGTCCAGGCGCCGAGCCAGCGAACTATGCCGTAGCGGCCTTCCCACAGCTCTGTTTCCTGCTTTTCCCGTTCGAGGGGGTATTCCGCGCCTGGCACGACAGGAATGTCGGTTCGCTCGATCAGTTCGAGCATCCGCAGCGTATGGGCAACTTCTTCCTTGAGCCACATGTCACCGGTGACCACCGTGATGCCCAGTACGTCTGTGTGCGGTGATTGGATCAGGAGCAACGTCGACTGCAGGTCTGTCCCGGCAGGACCCGCCTCATCTTGGTCGATGATGATTTTCTGGCGTTCTTGTCCGGATGCGCCGGCGCAAGTCAGCGCCAACACTGCGAGAGAGATAAGCCACAAACGATGCGTCTTGTTCGCCGAGGCAGGCATGCTCTCGCCAAACATCCAAAAGCGTGAGATCACATTGTGACCTAGAAGGTCAGTTTCAACCCAAATTGCACGAGGCGTGGATTGTTCACTGTGGCGCTGATCGAGCCAAACCCCGCGCTGGCGGCGAAGTCCGGAGTTTGCAGGCTGGTTGTGCTATTTGGCGTCGCAAATTGCGCGTGGTTGAAGAGATTGAAAATTTCCGCCCGGAAATTCAAACCCATACCTTCACGGGGCAGGGCGAACTGCTTGATGATGGAAAAATCGGTATTGACAAAGTCCGGCCCGGACAGCGGGGCGCGAGATGCGCTACTCAGCTCACCCTTTGCGGGTTGTGCAAAGGCGCACGGATTAAACCAGTTCGTGACGGTATGCACCTTCGTCGGGCAGCCTGCGCCGCCTCCCGCCTGGTTCGGGTCGCTTACTACGTCCGGACGAATCAGGCTGTTAGCGTTACCGTTCATGAAAGTGGTTCCGCTAGAGTTGTTACTATCGACAACGAAAATCGGAAAACCGGAGGTGATTTTTTCAATGAAGGTTACCTGCCAGTTTCCAAAGGCGGTGTTCATGGCGCCGCTCCAGTTGGAGCCGAAATGCTTGCCCTTGCCCAAGGGTAGGTCGTAGATGACGCTGGCAGTGAAATTGTTGTTGAGATTGATCCCGGACAGGGCCCAATCCAGTTTCTGCCAATTCGGAAGCGGAAAGTAGGTGGCGCCGTAGTTGGTACCTAGACCGTCGGCAAAGCCACTGTCGTAGGTGCGGGAGTATGTATAACCGATCAGAGCATAAATGCCGTAACGAGAACTCTTAGTTTCGGCCTTGATTTGCAAGCCATTGTAATGAGCACGGCCCTTGTCAGTGGTAGCTGAGATTGTGGAGAACGGGAAGGCCGTCAAAAAGGGACTCACAAAAGGGGCGCCCCCGGGCCCACACCCCAGCGTGTAGCCGGAAACCGTGCCGCAAGCGGAGGGCGAGGTCAAATTTATGTTATTTCCGTCAATCAGAATGTGGTCGCCGCGAGATCCCGCGTAGCCCACAGTGAGCACGATCTGGCCGGGCAACTGTTGTTCCACGTTTACGTTGAACTGCTGAACAGTGCCCAGCTTGAAATCCGTATTCTGGGACTGGATGGTTCCGGTGAAAGTCGCTGGAACTGGCGGCGCGGCAAATATCGGGAATCCCTGGGAGAAGCTTAGCGCCGATGGCGTTAGCCCCGGCCCCCCTTGATTCTTGGGAACGGCACAGAACGCGGTCGCAAATGTGCAAGCGCCACCGAACGCGAAGCTGTCGGATTCCGCATAGTACGGGGGGTTCTGCCACAAACCCTGCGCGCCCTGATTCCACGAGGAGTCGTGAAAGATAGCGTAGCCAGCGCGAACGGCAGTCTTGTTGCTGCCCAGAGGCTTCCAGGCCAAGCCAATACGCGGTTCTACTGCCCGTTTGTCGAATTGAATGCCGGCATACTGGTTAGCGCCCTGGCCAGCGACGAGGAATTGGCCGTTGGCGGGATTAAAGTCGGCTTGGCGGTTATCGACTTCGGAAATCGGCGTGGTGAAATCCCAAGCCAAACCGATATTAAGTGTGATGTCCTTGGTCACCCGCCAATCGTCCTGGACGAAGGGCCGGTACATCTTCCAGCGGCGTCCGGTGGTAGGACCCTTGAAGGTCTGGTCGTGAATGGCCAGGCTGGCCAAACCGAGCAGCAAATCCGCTTCCGGATTACCGGACCAAAAACCGCTGGCAATCCAGAATCCGTCCTGGAAACCCTCCGTCTTTACGTTCATTTGATTGGCGCGGATGCCCATGCCGACCTTTATGTCGTGTTTGCCGCGAATCATGTCCAGGGAGTCATTGATGGAAAAGATGTTAGTGCCTCCCTGGAACGGGGAGAAACCGCGATCGCCGACCGAAAAGTATCCGCCGAAAAGCTCTGTGATGGACAGACCGCAGCTGACACCGGACGGTGCGCAGGTGTTGCTGGACGAACAGTTGAGATTCGAGCCGGGAATGCCGAGTTTGGCGGCTTCGCAAGTGCCGGTGCCCTGTGAAGTAATGTAGTCAAAAATTCGGTTGTAGCCACCGGTGACCTGGTTCACGGTGTTTGGAGAGAAAACGTGCGTTTCCGACAGGGCAACGTTGCGCGCGTGGTTGATGATGCCCTGATTGCTGGCAAAGAAATTGGACTCCGTAAAGTTGCCAGGGCCTCCGCCGCCTGGCACATAGGAAGTCGCCTGATCGTAGCTGAATCGCGCAAACGCGTTGTCGCGGCCCGAGAAATTATGGTCCAGCCTTACATCTAGCTTCGTTTCATCCAGCTTGCGCACTGGCTCATTTACAAAATTGGTGAAGTTACTCGGGTTATTTGCATTCGCGTGGGGATACAGGGCAATCAAGTTCGCGCCGATCGGGTTGAACAGGCCAGTTGGGCCGCCGGGGATCTTGTAACAGGGGACTCCTTGCGCTTGGCTGCCATCAGCGTTCGCGGGCATGGGATTCCCAGTGCCTGGGTTGCACTGAAAATAGACATTCGGGAAGACATTGGGATTGAGAGCCGCGCCGCCCATATTCGGGTTAGTGATTGCGCCGCTGGGGAGAATCGCTTTTGCAGGGTTTGTAGGATCAGTTGGATCGGGTGTCGGCAGAGCAATCTTGTTCCCCAGTGGATCGGCCGAGAAATCACCGGCGCGCATAGGATCGCTGGGTACCAATCCCGTAAATGTGATCCCGCGGCGCTGATACTTTTGTTCGCCATCGACGAAAAAGAACGTCTTATTCTTGCGAATCGGGCCACCAATGGACCCGCCAAACTGGTTTAGGTTGAACTTCTCCGGCGTCGTGGCGAAAAAGCTCTTCGCGTCCAAGGAAGTATTGCGCAGGAATTCAAACAGCGAGCCGTGGAAATCGTTGCCTCCGGACTTAGTGGTCACCAGCACGGTCGGGCCGGCGCGCGTGCCATATTCCGCGGAGTAGTTATAGGTGAGAACTTTGAATTCCTGAATGTCATCAATGGAAGACAAAATGCCGATGCCGCCGGCGGTCAGCTCATTGTTGTCGTTGCCGTCCAGCAGCCAGTCAGTGCTGTTGGCGCGTGAGCCGCCGACCGACAAGGAAAATGATCCTCGTGCGGATACCTCGCTGCTGGCAGCGCCGTTAAAAAAACTGTTGGTGCTGGTTTCTTGAGTGGTCCCGGGGGTGAGCGTAGCCAGCTGGACGAAGTCGCGGCCATTCAATGGCAATTGCGCAACCTGCTCCGAGTTAATGACCTGTCCGAGGGAGGGATTGGTCGTCTCGACGGACACGGCGCTGGCGGAGACTTCCACCTGTGCAGAAAGGCTGGAGGGAGAAAGAGTGAAATTTAGCTCGCGCGCTTCGTCGACCTGTAGGCGCAAATCTTTAGTTTCCGCTGAGCGAAAGCCCTGGAATTCGACGCGGACTGTGTAGACACCGACTGGGAGTAGGGGGATGAGGTAGTGGCCGGAGTCATCGGTTCTCGCCTCGCGAGAGGCACCAGTGGCCTGCGAGGTCGCAGTGACCTTGGCACCAGCGATGACCGAGCCTGAAGTATCCAGGACGTTGCCAGAAAAACTTCCTATCGCCTGACCATATAGCGGCGCGGAGACACAAAGGCACATCAAAATAACAAAAACACACCCGAACTTCTTCATCTTTCCCCCTGACACTTTCCCCCGACTAGCCAAAATTCGAGAATTGACGAGGAACGCGGATGAGAGAGTTTAGGTCAAAAGTATTCAATACAGCAAGCGCGGGGGCTGTGGAAAATTTGGGATAGAGGCATCGAAAATTGTGAGAACACGGAGTTGAAAGATCGGCATGTGGAAAATGTCGTCCGTAAGTGATTATGGCTTGAGAAAGCGGGAGGGCACGCGATCGTCGCGGTCGAATTGGACGTCGTCGAAGGAGGCGGCAATGCCATACCATCCGGGCGTGGAAGCGGGCTCGTATCGCTGGACATGGGCCCTGGTGGACAGAACAACGTTGCCGTGGCCCATAGGCTTGCTGACCAGTACGACGTCGATTTCGAGAGAAGCTCCGACCGGAAGCGGTCTGGGGCACAGGAAATACACTCCGGTCGAACTGATGTCGCGGGTGACGAGAGTGACGGGAACTTCCTCGAGATTGTTGTTAACGCTACGCAGACGCAGCGGAAGCTTCAGGGTGGCGCGTGGATACTCACGATGTTCAGGGTGGACGCCGACGGTGTGAGTGGGCACGCGAGCGAAGCGACGAGGCTGGATGAGTACGGTCGTATGGAAGGACGTTCGAGTTGGCGCTTCGGGAGGTTCCGGGACCAATTGCGGAGCGGCGGCAAGCGCCGACCGAGCCTTGGTCGCTTTATCGTCCTGCACGGGCGATAGTGGCCTTGCGCGATTTTTCGCAGTCATCTCGCCCTCAGGAGCCGCGGCTACACCGTGTTGCCTTCAAAAATCTCTGGAACGCCAACCTTGCGGTGGGCGGCCATCGCGATGTCATTCCAGAGAATCGCCTTCCGAACATTGCGGAGTGGCTCGCTAAAATGCCACCAAAGAGGGTGGAGGTCAACCTGTGGAAAAGTCCGGAAGTGTCTTAACCAAAACTAGTTAGTTTTAGTACCGAGCAGAGGAATCGCGCACTGTTGAATCATTTCTGACGCGAACGTGATAGTCGCCGAATCCAATATGGCGCTGGACACGTTGCCGCCAGACATCTACGTTTGTTCTTTTGAGGTGAGACAGGATGTCTACCGTCACACTGGAACGCAATCCGGTTGTCTCGCCGCCCCCGCTTTCGGCGCCAGCTCGCACATCGACGCTGGTGATCGTCGCGTTTGGACTGGTGTATGTGGTGTGGGGTTCCACATACCTGGCGATTCGGGTCGGCATCGAGTCTTTTCCGCCGCTTCTGCTGGCCGGTTCTCGGCACCTTTTGACGGGCCTGATCTTGTACCCAATTTTGCGTCGGAAGACGGGAGTGCGACCGACCGCTGCCCACTGGCGTATGTCATTTATTACAGGCTTCTTGCTGCTCGGCGTGGGAAACGGTGGTGTGTGTTTGGCGGAGCGCACAGTGCCTTCCGGTGTCACTGCGCTGCTGGTGGCAACGGTTTCGTTGTGGATGGTCATCGTAGATTGGCTGCGACCAGGAGGCGCGCGGCCTGGAGGGCGCGTTGTGGCTGGCCTGCTGCTTGGCTTCGCCGGGTTAGCGCTTCTGGTGGGTCCGAAAAATCTTGGAGGGTCGGGCCGTGTCGATCCGTTTGGAGTCGGGCTGTTGGTAATTGCCTCATTGGCGTGGGCCAGCGGGTCGGTTTACTCCAAGCATTCCGGCGGGCTCGCCGGCTCAGCTTTCATGGGGACAGCGATGCAGTGTCTTGCGGGGGGAGTTTCCTTGTGGATAGCAGGAATACTGTCGGGAGAGCTTCGGGCCCTTCATTTGAGTGCGGTCTCCGCACGTTCGTGGGCAGCGCTGGGGTACCTCATCGTCTTTGGGTCGATGGTGGGTTTCACTGCATACATTTACATCCTGAAGAAGAGCACGGCCACGCGGGTGGCGACCTACGCATTTGTGAATCCGGTCGTGGCGCTCTTTCTGGGGTGGCTGATCGTTGGAGAATCGATAAACTTGCGTACGATTATTGCCGCGGCGGTGATCTTGACCGCCGTTCTGCTGGTGATTACCGCGCCACATCCGACGCCATTACGAGCCAAGAGCGGTGCAATTCAAGCGGCAGAAGCCTGACTCGGCGTCGTGGGAATTCGTCCCCACGAAAGAAGGTGGATTCCTACGGGCGATCCTGATCGTCGTACTCAGTAGGAACGTCGTCTTCTGGGACCTCGCGAGTCCGAACTTCGCCCTGGTCGGCGTTCGGAGCGTTCTGCACGGCGTCTACGATGCCTGCTTCAAACGTCTGGCCTTCCTCGATCAGCTCTCGGGGACTCTCCGAATCCGCGCCTTCCACTACGGAGATGCCGCTGTAGTCGCCGCCACCTTCTCCGGATGAGCCGGCGCGCGCTGAACGTGACTTCGGCCGTACCGCTGACAACGGCACGGTTTCCACGCTTTGGCTTCCCATCACAGCGCTCTCGCGGACCGGCTTCTTTCGTGCCGCGGGCTTGCGCTTCGGCGAAGCCTTTTTCGCATGGCTCCGCGCGCTTAATTTTGCCTTCGCAGAACTTTGCCTTTTGCGAGCCGCCGATTTTTTGCCGCTCTTTTTATTTTTCTTTTTCATCTCACACTCCGTCACCGCAGCGTCCTATTTGAAGGTATCCGCGTCCTCCACTGTACGCCCTTTTTCTAAATCAACAAACTCCACACACCACGGCGTCGCGGCGAGATCCAAGCGTGCAACCGTGGTCGGCAGAGTGAATCGACGCGGGCCGGCGCTTCCCGGATTTATGTACAAGACTCCATTTCGTTCGATGCGCCCGGGCTTGTGGGAATGTCCGCTTACCACAATGTGAAACCCCGCGGCCTTCGGATCCAAATCTAAGGCGTTGTAATCGTGCAGCACGTAAATGCTCGCCCCTTGCGCTTCCGCTACGGCCGTTTCTGGAAGCGATTTCGCCCACTCGGCGGTATCCACGTTGCCGCGCACCGCTACGACCGGGGCAATCTTCGCCAGCGCTTCCAAAATGTTCGGATCACCGACATCGCCGGCATGAATGATTAGCTCCGAGCCGTACAGTGCCTGGAGGGCTTCTTCACGCAGCATTCCGTGGGTATCTGAGATTAGTCCGATCCGTCGGGGAACCTGTGCGGCGCGCGGCTGTTTAGCAAGCGATTTTCGCGAGGGGGGCACACAGGAAAGGTAATATAACAACGCGCTACAAGCTACGCGTCTTTGAGGTTGCAAATTACAGCGAGGAGACTTTGGAAGAAATGGGGCGGCGCATGGGCCTTGCACCAGGAACCGGAAAGGCCATGTGCCAGAAGTTAGGATCTGCTTCGGTGAATTCAACGGAGACGTAGCGCTTGCCGTCGCGGCCGCGCCGGATGGATACCACTTTCCCTTCAACTTTTTCTCGGGTGATTTCGTTCTCAAGCTCGAGGATTTCCCCAAGCACGACGCCGAGTTCCAATTCGATGGACGCGCCGTGCAAGCTGACCGAATGGGAGAGCGCCTTGGTAGAGAATTTCTCGCCGATTTCGGTTTTTCCGCTTACGCGCAGAGGCACAGTCAGCATTACGCGGACGGTGCGTCGGCGCTCTTTGCAGCGAAAGTGAAGAATCGCCATGGGGACAGCTACCTCGTATGCAGCCGCTGAGGCGGCCACAGTGATTTCTGTTGCGCTACTCGCAATCAACCGCCGAAAGAATGACCGAGCGTGTGAACAGAGCGTTGATGTGAATCGACGAACTCGCGGAAATGGCGGCTAGGAACCGGGTCCACACAACCGCTATTCTGAGTACACTCCGAACACCTGACAATGGGATGAAGGTACCACAATTGCCGAATCGAAAACAGTACATCCGTACCTGCCGGAAGATTTGAGTGCGCATCCTCTCGACTGAATTTCGATACCAAAAACATGGGGAACCTGAAATCATCAACCGAACGTCCCAGTTCGCAAAACAACTAGGAGAAAACCGCTGAGATCCTCGGCGGAGTGTGACACACCAGTTCCAGTCGGCCTGACACGCGAGAGAAGCGAACTCGTCGGTTCGCGATCGTGCCGCGACATAGCGACTTTGGCTCGGCGTAATGCCCAGAAATGGTAGTTTCCTTCCACTGTTTACCCTCGGGAAACAACAAAAATAAGGTGCTTGCGGCAGACCGGAAGGTTCGCGATGATAGTAATAGTACTAGCCCCGCGTGGGGATTTCTTCATGGAGGAGAGAATGCGTAAACTGTTCATTCTGTTCGGTTTTGCTCTGTTCGCGACCAGCATCGCGCAGGCCCAGGAGACCCGGGGCATGGAAGTTTCTGGACAATATCAGTATGTCCGAATCTATCCTGGCCAGGGTGCTCCTAGCGCTAACTGCCAAGGTGCGGGTGGCACGTTCGCAGCCAACGTGAATCGGTGGGTCGGAGTTGTCGGCGACGTCGGATACTGCAAGGTCACCGGGCAACCGTCGGGGGTCTCGGCTCATGACATCAACTATCTGTTCGGGCCGCGTTTCTCGTATCGGAACTATGGCCGCGTGACTCCTTACGCCCAGGTGTTGTTCGGTGGCGAAAGAGCGACGGCCAGCGTAACGGGTATCGGGTCGGCTTCGTCCAATGCGTTTGCCATGACGTTCGGAGGCGGTGCGGACTTCAGGCTGACGCCTCACCTGGCGTTCCGCGCGATCCAGCTCGATTACCTATATACCCACTTCGGTGGAGCTAAGCAGAATAACCTGCGCCTACAGAGCGGGTTAGTGTACCGCTTCGGCAGGTAAGTAGCTCACTTCAGGTTGGATAGAATTAGGCCCCGTTGCAAAGCGGGGCCTTTTTCGTTCACGGGTCGCGAGTTTCGGGATTTCAGGACGTGTGCGCCAGCCGGGAGGCCCGATGCGCGGCGCTGGTCGTCGAAGAAGCGTGGTCGGAATAAGCGTGGCGTGCTTGTTCGCAACCTCGACGAACGTTTTTCGCGCCCATCGTTCCGCCGCTCCTGTCCAGCGACGCCACCGAGCTACGCGCAGGGTTTTTTGGCGGCGCTCAGGGTAGCAAGATGCCTACCTCGAACTCATGCAACAAACTCACGTAAACCGGCGGCTTCGCGCCCGCTCAACGGTTGGCAAATTCATGGGCGACGCCCTGACCGCTTTTGCGCCGCCGTCACCGGCGTGCCGTCTTCCGGGTCTTCCACGGAGGCGCTGCCGCCAGGGCTCGAAAACGCCGACCTTAAGACATCGTTTGCGAAGAAGTTCTTGCCGTCGATGGGCACCATCATGATCTGCAGTTTGTCCGAAAGGCGCTCAGCGATAATTTTCTGAATCAACATCGGATTCTGCTTTAGCACAGCAGCTTCAAACTTCATGCGTTCGGCGTCGGCCGCAGCGGTCACGCGAATGCGGTTCGCCTCAGCATCCGAAAGGTTCTTTTGGCGTTCCAATTCGGCTTTGCTATCGATGATCTTGGCCTGCGCGGCCGCTTCCGCGTTCTGCAGGGTGGCTTCCTTGCGGGCCTGCGCTTCGAGTTTGCTTTGCTCGATCTGCTTCTGCTTCAGGGGCAGAGTGTACTGCATGGAGTCTGCTTCGGCCTTGGCCTGCAGCACGCGCACTTGTGCCTGCGCCTCGGCCTGCTTTACGTCTCGAGATTTCTGTGCCTCTGCTTCCAATTCCGCGATTTTGACCTGCTTTTGCTTGATCTCGGTTTCCGTGCCCAGCCGTTCGTTTTCCTGCTCTTTCAGGAGCAATCCTTCGAGCCCCTGTGCGTATTCCTCGGGCAGCCTCAAGTCACGTAGCAAGACTTCGCGAACAATGATGCCGTCAGTGGCCAGACGCGAAGTAATGGCGTTGGCTGCGGACAGCCGCAGTTCTTCGCGCTTGGTGGCGAAAATCTCGCGGGTGATGTAGTTCGGGGCCAGTTGGCGGTAAATCGTGGCCACTGTCGGCGCTACGACTTCCTCGCCCACCGCGCGCGGCAGATTCGCGTGGATGTAACTGAGGCGCTGGGGATCCAACCGGTAACGGACACTGACTGCCAGTCCGATGTTCAGGCCCTCCCGTGCCTGTACGGTTAGCACTTCGGGCTGGCCAGTTGCCGAAGACGCGGCCAGGGCGCCACCCAAAGGTGCAGGCCGGCTGGCCGCCGTGGTGTAAACCTGCTCCCGCGTATTGTATAACTCGACGCTATCGACCAACGGCGTGATGAGATGCACTCCGGGGTACAGCGTGCCGGGACGCGCTCCCCAAATTTGGCTGACGCGCACTCCCGCGGAGCCGTCCGGCACCACGGCAATGCTGAATGCCAGCAATAACGGCAGAACTCCTGCCCCCGCGAGCCGCTGGGCGAGGTCCCAGCGGACCGGTCGTAAAGGGCCGTCAAGCTCCGCAGGGTCTTCAGGGAGTAGTTCGCCGGTCGTTTCATCACGGCGTCGCCGTCCCAGTAGCCGTCGCAATTGCGAGGAGACGTAAATGTCGTAAGCGAGGAGAGCGCCCGAGCTGCCAAAAAGTCCGATACCCAGAATGACCAACAAATATTTCAGGACCAGCATCTACTTGCTCCCTTCTTTGCGCGGCCGGGAAGGCGCGACGGCGGGGCGCATCATTTCGACAGTGGCGCGCAGAAGCAACCAGTACACCCCTACCGCGGCGGCGCCAGCGACCAGCGTCGCGAGAACCAACATGGCGACATTCACGAAGACCCACATGCTGCATTCCTCCTGTGCTGCGCATACCGATAGGGCAAGGGTTGCGCCATCAGATGGCTGCTGAAAATAAACGGGTTACGCTGCCTACGAGAAGGCGGTTCGTGGCGGGCGGAACACGGCGTTGCGGCCGGGACGCGGCGTTGCGGCCGGGACGCGGTGCTTGAGGCGGTGAGGATAGCGCGTCCGTTTGGTGCTGCCGCGAATCAGAGGTAGTGTATTAAGCGAAGAGGATGACAGGTACGGAAGCAGTCACACGCGAGGCGAGACGCAGAATGCCGATCAGCCCAGGACTTCGCATCGGACGAATCCTTGGAATACCTATATACGTGCATGCCAGCTGGATGATCATCTTTGTGCTGATCACCATGTCCCTGGCAATGCAATTCACGCAGGAGCATCCGCAATGGACTTCGGTGCAACACTGGGCCGTAGGAGTGGCCACGAGCTTGTTGTTTTTTGCCTCTGTGCTCTTTCATGAGCTCTCGCACAGCATGGTCGCGCGCATTTACAAGATTCGCGTGGTATCAATTACCTTATTTGTGTTTGGAGGGGTGGCGCGAATTGGGCGTGAGCCAGCGAAAGCCATTCAGGAATTCAATATTGCCATTGCCGGGCCGCTGGCCAGCTTGTTTTTGGCCTTTGGCTTTTACAGTTTGACGCAATTTTTTCCGGACGCGCAAATGACTGGCGCTTTGGCGGTATGGTTGTGGCGGACCAACGCGTGGCTGGCTCTCTTCAACTTGCTGCCGGGTTTTCCCTTGGACGGCGGCAGAATTTTTCGGGCCATCGTTTGGGGGTTGAACAAGGACTTCGCACGCGCCACAACCATTGCAGGGATCAGTGGGAAAATAGTGGCTTACGCGCTCATTGTCTTTGGCGCCTGGCTGGGCATCACGAAGGGACAGTGGACCTCGGGGCTGTGGATGGCGTTCATCGGCTGGTTCTTGCTGAATGCAGCACAGGAAAGCGTGGCGCAGGTGGCCATCCGCGAGACCTTGAGCGGGCTACATGCCGCTGACGTGATGAGCCATGAGGTGCCTACAGTCCCGCGTAATATGTCGCTCGAGGAGTATGGGCAAGAGGTGTCCCGAACGGGGCGGCGGTGTCATCTAGTGACCACGGACGATCGTCTGGTAGGCATGATCAACGTACACGCGTTGAACTCTGTACCCCGTCATGAGTGGGGCAATATGTCCGTGCAAGGTGCGATGATTCCGCGCGAGAAGATTCTGTGGGCCCGGCCGGAAGAGTCGCTGCTCGCTTTGCTGGAGCGGTTGGTGGCCGCAGATGTAAATCAAATGCCGGTGGTGAGCGACACGGAAAATGACGGGGCGCACATCATCGGAATGATCACGCGCGATTCGATTTTGCGCGTGATGCAGGCGCGCAGCGAAATAGGCTCGCCCGCTCCAACACGCTAAGGCGCGCTCCATTACGTGCTTCGCGACGCACTGAAGCGGAATGTGCCGGCATGGTAGTCCAGGTTGACGCTGGTGAATCCTGCAATGGCCAATCGAGTCGCGAGCCTATCCGGGTCCAATGGTACAAATGTGCTGTCGGTGTGGATGACCCGGTGGAACCATCCATCCGGGATTTCAAAGGCAAGAAATTGGCCGCCTGGTTGCAGTACGCGGTGAATTTCGGCGAAGGCGCGATCCTGCAATTGGGCCGACCGCAAATGATGCAAGACAAGGATGGCAGTCGCTGAAGAGAAGGTGCGGTCGGCAAAGGGTAGCGCCGCCGCGTCGCCCTGCACAATGCCAGCTCCCGCTCCGTTCTTGTGCGCGAGTCTTGCCGCGAACGCATGATCATATTCGAGACTGATGACCTGCGGGACGCGTTCTCGTAATGGGGCAGTCGCTGCGCCTGTGCCGGCGCCAATTTCGAGAAGGCGATCCCCTAAATCGGCTGGGCCTACAATCCACGGCAGTACTCGCTCGCGGGTGATGCGGCGCCACAACGATGTGGAGCAGCACCAAGTTTCGAGGACGTTCATCTTCAGTTCCGAGGGTAAGAGGACACCAACAGAATGTAACAGTTTTGCCAAGGTCAGGCGCAGCAGTGCTGCGCCCCATCGGATTATGCTTAGCGGTTGAAGGCGGCCATCGCGGATTCGGGGTAGCGGTCGCCGGCGGCCGCGCGGTGCGGGGCAACTTCGTCGATTCGACGCAGGTTCTCCCGCGTTAGCTTGACTTGCAGGGGATTGTAGGCCAGTGGACAGGGATGATCACGAGCTGCGCGAACCGCACTCTGCCGGTAACACCACCGCCAATATATCGTGATATAACTACGGTTCGGAGCTTTCCTGAATCGGCGTGCAGGAGGTCCTTCGTGAGAGTCGCGATTACTACGCTTTGTCTTGTCCTGGCGCCAGTAGCCTGCGCCGCGCAAGCGAATCCACCTGAGCAAGTTGCAAAACCGAGCGTACAAGGCAGGATTTTACGGGAACCCGACGGGTTGCCGGTACGAAAAGCGAACGTACAGTTGAATGGATTACCGGGACCTGGACTGCAGGGGCGCGGGGCCGCACAGTACTCAGCGATCAGCGATTCGGAAGGCCGATTTACGATTGCCGAGATAGAGCCTGGACGTTATTTTGTCACAGTCGAGCATCCCGGATTTGTGCAGTCGGGCAGCGGAAACCACCGATCAACTATTGCGGTAGGAGTGGGAAGTGGCAAGAACGAGTTGATCTTGCACATGCAGCCTGCCGCTATCATCACCGGAAAGATCGTGGACTTGGACGGTGACGCGATGGGTGGCGTTAGCGTCGCGGTGACTCGAGTTGGCTCCCGCGCTGGAGGCCAGACTGTTCATAGCTTTGGGAGTGCAGCCACCAACGACCTTGGGGAATTCCGTATCTCCGAATTGCGAGCGGGCCGCTACAACATTACCGCGATTCCTCCACAAGGATCGCGGCCGTTGGACTCGAAAGAGAACAAGGGGAAGGATCCGCCGGTCTACCTTCCAACGCATTACCCGGGAGTCCTGACTGAGGAGCAAGCGGTGCCGGTGGAGATTCATGCCGGCGCCGAAGCGCGAGTTAACTTTGGATTGCTCACCGGCCGAGCGTACCACGTCACCGGGTCAGTAATCGGAATTCCGAGCAAAAGCAGCATGGCACAGATTGTGTTGCTAGGGGCAGGAGGTGGAGGATCGCAGCCAGGGGAGCAGGAGCTTCGCGAGGGAGGTAGGTTCGAATTCAAAAACGTATTGCCCGGGACCTATATAGCCAGCCTGATCTTGGTCACATTTGATGGCGGCAAACCGGCCATGCAGATGTTGCGGTTGGGCCAGCCGATCGAGGTTCGCGCTGCGTCGGTGGAAGGATTGATACTGCAACCCGAGGTCGGAGGGGACGTCCGCGGAAAGTTCCGACTCGATGCGGACCAGAAATTCGATTGGGCGCAACTGTCCGTGATACTGATGCCAGTCGAAAGAGGTGGCGCGGAATTTGCGTTCGAAGGAGCGAATGGCGTGCCGAATAGTTCGAATGCAGGCGCGGATGGAAGCTTTGAACTGAAGAACGTGCCCGGTGGCACCTACCAGCTGATGGTTGGGGCCGACTCCGATAAGCTGGCGGACTACTTCACAAAGTCGGTGCACCTTGGCGGTCGAGACGTGACCGATTCTGGCTTCGCGGCTAGTGCGGAGACATATCTGGATGTAGTGGTGAGCGCCAAGGGAGCGACTATCAGCGGAAAGGTGGTTGACGACAAAGGTCAGCCGACCGCGAATGCGACCGTTGTGGACATTCCCAGTGCGGAACATCGCGGGCGGCTGGATCTGTATCAACGAAGTACAACCGACGCGAACGGCAATTTCAGCCTGCACGGTTTGAGCGCCGGAAAGTACTCTGTTTTGGCCTTCGAAGAATTGCAGGAGGACGTCCGGCAGCCTGAGTTTTTGAAATTGCACGAAGGTCGCGGGGAAGTGATTGAACTTGAAGAAGGCGCTCGAAAAACCGTCGTGCTTAAAGTGATTCCCGACGATGCCAGAGACGCGTCGGAATGATGCGGTTGTCGGGGAGGGCAATTGAGTCGCCCGGCAGTTGGAAGGCGGGAAGGATTTCAGGCGAAGTTTCAACCCCCAATTTCGCGAACCTCAACAAATCGGTAGTGCCACTGCGCCTAATGAAAGGTGTTTCTCTTCCTGTTCGCCTCTAGGTCGTGGTTGCGATCTATCTCTGAACATTGACCTTATTGCTGCAAAGCCTTTGCTTGTAACTGGTTACCCCTTGGGCGCATCCAAGGAAATGCTAACAAAACATTCACAATTTAACCGCATAGCACCCATTAAAATAATTCGTGCGGTGCTCACCAAATAAGCGGTTAAGGTGTAATTGCAGGCTAGGAAAGAGGAGTACTAGAACATGGCAAAGCAGTTTCTTCTGGCCAGTGACTTTGACCAGACGCTTAGCTTTAACGA
>Ga0307474_10000094_pt1 | contig 64770 bp, 93 predicted proteins | sample atmos_gasesECM1C_2_FD_203312 | JGI IMG/M metagenome (GOLD analysis project Ga0307474, IMG submission 203312) | Hardwood forest soil microbial communities from Morgan-Monroe State Forest, Indiana, United States - atmos_gasesECM1C_05 | ecosystem: Environmental > Terrestrial > Soil > Temperate...
GGTGGGATAACCACCCCGCCCCCATTGTTGTGCTACGCTACTCATAGTGTCCTCAAGGCAGCGGACACACCAACCGAGGAAGGACCCATGAAAACCAGACCCTACGCCCCGTACGCACCCCACGACCCCGCAGACACCGAAGAACTCCCGCGCTGCGAGACCACCGAGGAATTCCCCCGCATCATCTTCCCCACCGAACCCACCGACATCACCATCACCCTCCCCCGCTTCACCAACACCACCACCCCGCACATCGGACGCGTCATCGTCCTAGTCCCAGCCCGCAACGAAGGGGACTGCATCGCCGCCACCGTCAACGCCGTCTACGCCCAGCAGCACGCACCCGACCGCGTCATCGTCGTCATCAACAACGCCACCGACGACGGGGAAACCGAACGCGAAGCCAAAGCCGCCGGAGCGGAAGTCATCGACGCCGGAACCTGCAAGCACCACAAGGCCCAAGCCCTCAACCACGCCCTGGCCCAGATCCTGCCCGGCCTGACCGACGACGACTACGTCCTAATCCAGGACGCCGACACCCAACTCAACGACACGTTCATCGGCGACGCCCTAGCAGCCTGCGGACGCCGCGTAGGCGGCGTCTGCGCCCGCTACGACACCCACACCCCCCAAGGGCTGCTCCAATGGCTCCAGGCCAACGAGTTCACCCGCTCCCGGCGCAAGACCACCCGCGACAAGAGCCAGGCCCGCATCCTCGTGGGCATCGCCGCGCTCTTTAGCGTCCGGGTCATCCGCGACGTCATCCAAGCACGCAGCGACGGCACCCTGCCCGGCTCCCCCACCTTCTACAACGAAGGCTCCTCCTGTGAGGACTACCGGCTCACGCTGGACCTCAAGGCCCTGGGCTACAAGCTGGTGTGCCCGGCCGCGTGCCGCCCGCGCACCCACGCCATGCCCACCTTCAAGAAGCTGTGGGGCCAGCGGGTGCGCTGGACCAGGGGCGCCCTGGACGACCTGCGGGAGCTGGGTTACAACAAGGTCACCCGCCGGTACTTCTGGGCGCAGTGGGCGCGGCTGTTCGCGCTGCTGTCCCCGCTGATCTACATCTCCTACCTGATCTCCCTGGAGGTGCAGTACCACACGATCGTGTGGCAGCTGTTCTGGCTGTGGGTCAACGCCCTGACCATCACTGAGCGGCTGATCACCGTGCGCAAGGGCGGCTGGAAGGCGATGCTGCTGGCCGCGCTGATCCTGCCGGAGCTGGCGTACGACTGGTACCTGGCCGCCGCGTACTTCACCGGAATCTACAAGCACCTGCGGTCCAAGCCCGCAGAGTGGAAGGAAACCTGACATGCCGCAGATCCTCACCAACCTCGGTACCGTCCCCGGCCAGCTGGGCGCCGCCGTCCTGGCCATCACCATCGTCTACTCGGTACCCAACCTCAAGATCACCCTGCACGAACTGTTCACCCTGCGACGCAACAGGAAGGAATCATGAACCGCCGCATCATCCCCGCCGCCCTCGCAGCCTTGGCGCTGGCCGCCGCTTTAACGGGCTGCTCCTCACTGCACACCCCCGCCCAGGCCGCACCGCTGCCGCCGGGCACCACCGAGACCGCGCCCGCCCCGCGCCCGGTGCCGGTCTCCGTCCACCCCGTCGCTGACATCCCGGTCCTCGCCTGGCACCAGGTCATCGGCGGCGTCGCCACCACAGCGGCGGAAGACCAGATCTGGGACTACAACAAGGACTGCGCCCCCACCGCCCCGGTCTGCAACGCGCCGGGCAACCCGGAGACCGTCTCCCTGACGCAGCTGGGCAGTCAGCTGACGTGGCTGGCCAGCCAGGGCTACTCCTCGGTCACCGCCGCGCAGTACCAGGCGTGGGCCGCGCACCAGCCGGTGGCGCTGCCGCAGCGCCCGATCCTGCTGACGACTGATGACAGCACGATCAACGAGGCTGCCGGGGTCACCCGGCTGCTCCAGCAGCACGGCTTTAGCATGGTGATGTTCGTCGTCACGCAGTTCGCGGACGGAGCGTCCGCGAACCAGGAGCCGTACGCCGGGTGGAACTTCACCTGGTCACAGTTGGGGCAGCTTCCCGCCGCGCAGTGGTCGTTCGCGTTCCACGCCGGGGCGGCAGGTCACAACGTTGCCTACCCCAACAACCCCGGCTCCACCTACTACTACCCGACGCAGCTGCCCACGGAGTCCGCCGCGCAGTATGAGCAGCGGGTGAGCACGGAGATCATCCAGGGCCGCGCTGAGCTCAGCAAGCAGCTGGGGGCCCGCGTAAACACCGCCATGTGGGCGGTACCGTGGAATGACCTGGCACAGCCGGACCACCCCACCTCAGGGGCCACCCCGGCGGCGTGGCTGCCCGGATGGGCGGCCACCCAGTTCCCGATCATTTTCCTGCAAGACCCGCCGCGCAACGGCGTACTGCACGAGCGCTACCGGCTCGAAGTCGAAGGGACCTGGAGCCTGGCCACGTTCCAGAACAACTTCCTGGGCAACGTGCGAAACGGGTTCTTCAACCTGGCGGCTTAGTGCCAGCGCACCGATACCAGCGCCGTAGCATACTGAAACTCGCCCTACTCGCCTTAGCCGGTACCCCGGCCCTAGGCAGTGATACCGAGAGGAACGCCCCTATGCCCAGGCACGGCCACCACCACCGTCACCACCCCACCCCGCCGCCGACTCCCACTCCGACGCCTGTCCCGACGCCCACGCCGCCGTCCCCGCCTACCCCGGTGCCCGCGCCGTCTCCGGTCACCACGCTGGTGCCGCCGACTCCGGCTCCGGCTGCCGGGTTCACGTTCGCGGAGGAGTTCACCGGCGCCGCCGGTACCTACCCCTCGGCTAAGAACTGGGCGCCGCAGACCGGGCAGGGGATCTGGGGTACCGGGGAGGTGGAGATGATGACCAGCGACCCGGCGAACGCGTATGTGAACGGTGCGGGACAGCTGGTGATCGCCTGCACCAGCGACGGGCAGGGCGGGTTCAACTCCGCGCGGCTCCAGTCCACGCACTCCCAGATGTACGGCACGTGGGAGATTTGCGCGAAGATCAACCCGGTTGCGGGCGGCTGGCCCGCTATCTGGTTCATGGGCAACAACGGTCAGTGGCCGCACAACGGCGAGGCCGACCTGGTGGAGAACTACGGGCCCACCAGCAACGGCGGGCAGTCCCAGTCCACGGTGCATTCCTCCGGCACCAACGGCAACCCGTCCAAGGATGTGAACTTCCCGGGCGATGACAAGTGGCACATCTACAAGATGGTGTGGACCCAGGGAAAGATCGAGTTCTTCGTGGACGGTAAGGCGACGCTCACGGTGACCTCTGCGGAGTTCCCGGCTGGGCAGTGGCCGTTCGACAACAACGGCGGGATGTACTGCATCCTGAACGTGGCTGCGGGCGGTGAGGGCACGAACTATGTCAACCCGCTGGCGGATGCGCTGCCGGTGTTGATGGAAGTGGACTACGTGCACGCCTGGGCGTAGCAGGCCGGGGGCCCGCCAATCCCGGGCGGGCCCCCCTTTCCCACCCCGCGCACTGTGCTACATGACTTATGGGAAGGAGAAGACGTGCAAGAACTGATCAAAGCCGCAGCGAAGGTGCTGGAGGCCGCCGGGTTCCACCCCGCCGAGTACGACAGGCATGGCAGGAAGGTCACCCGCCTGGGGTTTGTGATCGAGGAGACCGAGGAGCCCGGGACGCTGTACATCGCCAGAGACCAGTACGCGTCGCTTCCGGCCCGCGCGGAGGTGCGCCAGCAGATGGCAAAGGCGTATGCGCGGGAGCTGGATGCGGCGGGGTGGCGTACGCAGGTGCGGTCCCAGTTTCTGTTGGCGAGGCGTCCTTGACGTGGGGAGTTGTGGTCCACCGCCCGGCTATGCTACGCTACTCTTGTAGCGCGAAGGACGCGCCACCGGACCAGGAGGCAACCACCATGAACATCAACTGCGGACACTGCCACAACACCCACCCCTCCGTCGCCGACGTTCGCACCTGCTCCACCTCCCGCAAGGCCCCGCACCCCAGCAGTACCCGCCGCCCGGCCCGCCGTCAGCCCACGCTGACCTACCCGAACAACCCGTTCTTCCAGGCCCACCTGGACGCGGAGCTGGCCTACTCGGTCGGCGGCGACTCAACACTGACCCGACGCCAGGCGACGGCACGAGTGATCAACGAGTTCCTGAACAGCGGCCACCCGGACAAGGCGATGGAGTGCGGCAACTGCCGCACCGACGGCGCCTGGTGGCGCCCGACGGTCGGCGCGGTGATGTGCATCAACTGCCGCTCCGTGCGCGTCGGACGGTACGACAAGGAGACCGGCAACGTCACCATCAGCTGGACCAAGGGCAGCTAAGCCAGGACTCACGGTAGGGGCCCCCGCAAGGGGGCCCGCCGGGTTCGACCCCCGGCAGTCTACGAAGCCCGCACCCAGCGGGCCCCAGGAAAGGGGAGAACACCATCATGCACCTGCCGCTGCACGTGATCCTGCTGGAGTTCTTCTCCGCCTACGCCACCTACGTAGCCACCCACCTAGCCGCCCGGCCTGCCGTGCGGCGGGCTGAGGCATGGTGGGACGAACGCCACGAAAGGAGAACCCATGCCCGAACCGCAACAGATCCGCGACGCCATCAACGCCGGGGCCCGCAGCACCCGGGACCTAGCACAGGCCTGCAATGTCTCCCCCTCAGCGATCAACAAGACCCTGAACCAGATGCCCGACGGGGACCAGATGCGCGCACGCCTGACCGCGCCCATCAACAGGAGCACCAGGCCGCTCATCGAGTACGGAGGGGAAATCAAAACCCCCGCCGCGTGGGCGCGCGATGAACGGGTGACCGTGTCCGGCACACTCATCAGCCAGCGCCTGAACTACGGCTGGCCGGTTGAAGACGCCCTGTTCCGCCCCGTCCAGTACGGGCGCGGCCAGGTCAGCACGCCGCTCACCGCCCTGGACATCGCAGCGATCCGCGTGTACGCCGAGCACTACACGCAGGACCCGCCGCCGCACGGCCTTGCGCAGCTCACTGCGGACCTGCTGCGCGGCGGCGCGTCCGTCTCAGCCATCGCCCGCGTCGCTGACCACCAGCAGTCCTACACTGTGCAGCTGTGGGCTTCCCACGCCGGGTACATTGCCCCGTACCTCCTGGACCAGCACCAGAAGATCCGCGACGCCATCAAGGCGGGCGCCGCCACCATGAAAGACGTCGCCGACGCCTTCGGCACAGGCAGGGAACGTATCCGGCAGCTGATGCTGTCTATGCCTGACCGCGACGAACTCGTCAAGGTGCTGCACACGAACGTGTCCGGGGTCCCGTCCCAGCGCAGGCGCGGCGCACGCACCCTGACGGACAAGGAACTCGCAAAGCTCCTGCACCTCCAGGAAGCTGCCAATGAGCCGCGTGAAGGCGCGTCAAAGGACGTCAACCGCGCCGTGGAGCAGCGCGACACCTACGCGCGGGCGCTGCGTGACGCGGGGGTAGCCGCACAGAACATCGCGGACGCCTGCGAGGTGACGCTGGCCACGGTGCACCGGTGGACCAGCCCGTCCAAGCAGTACCGGCGGGCCCTGCGCAACAAGCGCGGCTCCAAGAGGCGCTAAGGAACCCGGGAAACACAAAAGGAGCCCCATGAGCCCTGAGGCTCATGGGGCTTTCCCCTACTCCCGGGTAGATCCTAGCCTGCGATACCCAGGGCGGCGTCCGTGTGCGCGCCGACGATGCCGTCTGCTAGTAGGCCGTGGCTCTGCTGGAACGCCACCACCGCCCCGGCGGTGAGTACTCCGGCTTCCCCGTCTACTTGCAGATGCGCGCCGTGCGCGTTCAAGGCGTTCTGCACGGTCTTGGTGCGGGCGGTCAGCGCACCCCAGGTCAGGGGGCCGACTTGACCATCAATGTGGAGGCCGCTGTCAAGCTGGAACGCGCGCACCGCCGCGAGGGTGTCGCCGCCGAAGTTTCCGTCCACACCCTTGGGGTCCTGTCCGGCCAGCATGAGGGACCGCTGTAGCACCACCACCCACGGCCCTGTGGCGCCCTGTACCACGCTGGGGCGGCCCGGAGCGGGCGTGGGGCCCGGCCCGGCGCCGGAGGGCGCCCACTGCCCGTACAGGGCCGTCATGGCCTCATCCAGGTCCACGCTGACACCGCCGAGCTCCTGATCGTTGAGCGACTGCCGGAGCACCGCCCGCGCATCCCACACCCCGCCGGACCACGCGTAGGTCTGCCAACCCCAACCAAACCCGGCGTCCAACGCGGTGCGCACCGACTCCAAGCCGCCGTACACCCCGACACGAGCCTTGGAGCCCTCCGCGTCAGCCACACCGTGCAAGTAGTCCAACACGGTGCTGGTCTGGCCGGGGGTCTGCGGGAAATCCACCGCATAGTAGATAGGCAACCCCGCCGGGAACCCCAGGCCGTTAGCCTGCGCCCGCGCCGCCGCACCATCACTCATGCCCTGGTTGTAACCGCCCAGCGCCTCAGTGCCAGAGGTTTCCCACACCAGCACGATAGAGATCCCGGCGGCGTGCAACGCGTCCCGCTCAGACGGTGAGAGGTTCTTGGACGGGTCAGTAGACAGGTACCGCACCGCGAACGAGATCCCCGCCGCCTTCATCGCAGCGATCGGCGCCGTACCCCACGCGTAGTCACACCCGGCAATGGTCATTGGCTCACGTCTTCCTCATTGATAAACAGCGGAGAATTAGCATGCCTCGGTGTGGAGTCGTTCTGTACTGACCAGATCACCCACAGCCGCCACAGGGTAACCAGCCCAACCGTCGTGAGGGCGAACCCGGTGTACCAGGGGAAAAACCCTTCTCGCGGGTTGAACCCGAACATGTAACGCAACGCCGAGGGCAGCAGCGTCACCGTGAGCGCCGCATCCAGCGCAACGATCGCCCGGCCGACCGTGTACCGCCACCACGGAGAGATGACCGTGTACCCAACGATGAACACGACCGACGACCAGAACTCAAACAGCAGCGCCCACTCATCGAACTTTGCCACGCCCATTGGTATGCCCCTCTCCGTAGGAAGCCTTGATCAAGGCTTCCACGCGTTCCGACATGTGGTTAGCGGCGCGCACGCGGCGCAGCCATGCGCCGAGGGCTTCCGCCTCCGGTGAACGCTCCAGGGTCTCCTCAAGGGCTCGCCGGGACTCCTCCAATGCTCGGAGGGCTTCCGGGCATGCCTGCTTGCGTCGGCGCCACCACATTGGCATTATCACCTGCTCCAGGGGGGACGACAGGTAGGGACCGCAGAACCACGGCTGAGGCTCTGGCTGCTTCCAACAGTTGCCCGGTGTGCTCAGCTTCAACGCGCCGCGTCTGTTCCGAAAGCGTGTAGGCCTCACGCCACAGGTCCCGGTCCCTCTCCATATCCTTCAAGTTCCTTCGGGGCACCAGCCTTCCCGTGAGAATAAGGATCACCGTCAGAGCCAGCAGGCTCGGGCCTCCGTACGTACCCAGCAGAACCGTGATCGTCATCGCTCTCCCCGGAGCCTGAACCCGCTACGGCCTCACCCGTCAGCAGTGCCCTGATCTGGTCCAGTTCATGCAGCAGCAACTCCACATCATCGTAAGTCTGCTCCGCCCGTGCGTCAGAGGCGCGACCCTGGATGTTCTGGCCCACCATCAAGGCAGGGAGCAGGATCAGCTGAATCCAGTTCGAAGACACCCAGTTCACGATCACCGTCGGTGAGCCAGAAGAAAACGCGGACTTCGCCGACGCCGATGCGAGCAGGTTGAACAGGTAGAAGCAGTACATCGTACCGACCGCGCGTGTCACGATCTGCGCGAACCGAGCGTTGAACCGGCCGATCCGGCTGTCGGTCGGATGCTGGTCGGCCAGCTTGATGGGCCCTTGTTCTTTCCTCGCCGCAATGTGCGGGTGCGGTACGTGGCCTGACGCCATGGGCGTGACGCTCCTGACGGTAATCTGCGTGGCAGTAAACTGCGAGTTATGGGCATGACGAGAACGGACCCGGCCGAACGCTTCTGGAGACACGTCGACAAGGCGGGCCCCGATGAGTGCTGGCCGTGGTCAAGCAGGGTTGAGCCGAACGGCTACGCGAGATACAGGCCTGATCCTGAAACGCCCAGGGTCGGTGCCCATGTGTTCTCGTTCCTGCTTGCCGGGGGCGTACTACCTCCCGGCTGGACGGTAGATCACCAGTGCCACGACCCGGAGGTCTGTACGCGGGGGATGAAGTGCCCTCACCGTAGATGCGTAAACCCTGCGCACCTTGCCGCCATGACCATGGCGGACAACGCGATGCGCGGCGGCAGCCCGGCGGCGGTAAACAGACGGAAAACCCACTGCCCGCAGAATCACCCGTTGAGCGGGGAGAACCTGGTCATCAATACCCAGGGTGCACGGGTCTGTATAACATGCCGCCGTGAAGCCGACAGGCGGCACGCCGCAAGGAGGCGCCCGCTAACCCCTTAGCGGAGGGTGGTCGGCACCTTAAGGCCCCTCAGGATCCGTGTGCGCCTGCACTGTCTCGGTGACATGCGTTTTCAGCTGCCGCGTCTGGATACGCAGCTGCACCCACGTAGTGATCGCGCAGCACGCCACCGTAGCCGCCCCGGTGATCATCGCGGCGAGGACCGTGGGGCTCACGGCGAAGGTAGATCCGCTGCCGGGATGAACTCTACGGTGGCCCGGGTCCCCGCGCGGTGGTACCGCAGCCCCTCCCATAGCGCCGCCGGGATCACGTGGACCCCGAAATGTGAAGTATGGTGGTTGGCGCACAATACCTCCAGGTTTCCCGGTGACTCAACCCACTGCTGGAACGCCTCGTCATCCTCAAAGTGCAACCCCAACGCCTTCTCAATGCGCGCCGGGTCTACCGCGTTGATCTCCGAGAACTCCACATGCGAGTGGTGTAGCGCAAGCTCACCGCCGCACAGATCATCCGAGATAGCGCACACCCACAAGCCCTGCCGTTTGATCCGTGCTTTCGCCCGCTCAAACAGGTGGTAGTGCGGGTCATCCTCACGCGGCGCGTGCTCAGCGACATGCTGAAGGATGTGGATCGTGGAGCGCTGCTCGTGTGCGTCAGGCATCAGTAACCCCCAACCCAAGCCGCCGTCCCAGCTCCCGCACGATCGGATCCGGGTGCGCCGCTACCGTGTCGCTCAGCTGCTTGTCCGCAGCCGCCTGCTGCTGCGCCTTGGCAACGTACGCGGCTTCCGCCTCCCGCTGCGCGGCCCACTCCTCATCCGTCAGCGGGGTACTGGTAACGGCCCCAGACGCACAGTCCACCTCAACGTGGACCGGCCTCACATTATCAAGCATATTAAACCCATCCGTAAAGACTGAACTCGCCGGTGGCAAAGTTCCCCGTCGCAGGAAACAGTTTGATAGACGAGATAGCCCCCGAAACGGCCAACAACCCCCCGTACACCCCGACAAACGCAGCCGTCGCCGAACTAGGCCCGTACCCAATACCCACAGCATTCGCGAAGTTGGTGGCATCCGACGCATACGGCAGCACAATCTGCCCGCATGACGTATAGAACGCCGTAGCCGACGCCGCCGTCATCGTTCCCACCTGAATCTGCGCCACCCCGCCGCCGGTGTTGAAACCGCTCACCGCCGCATTAGTCGACGCCTCCATACGCTGGTAGGTGTACGCCGACGCGCCCGTGTTGCCGTTGAGCTGCATCATGAACTGGACCGTGGCGACCGCCGAATCACCACGGCCGTTCCACATCACCGACAAGTGGTTGAAGTTCGCTGAAATCGAACTGAATGTGACACTCGCGGTAGTGGTGGTCACCTTCTGAGTTGAGATCGGCATCGCGGTAGCCTGGAGATACGCCACCTGCGCCAACAGCAGCGCTTCATACGTAGACGCCATGCACCTCTCCTAAGCCAGTTCCACCAGGCCGGTAGCCGGGTTAGTTCCCCCCGGATAGGTGCCCGGGTACGTCACCTCAACCACACTGGACTGCTGCGGGGTAATCAAATCAGTGGAGTACACCAGGTCAACGTAAAAGATGTTCGACGCCGCCGGAGTCCCCGATAGCGTCGGCGCTATCGAGTACTGGTATGCCGTCGCCGGGGCGGTAAACGTGTTCGTCAGCTGCGTCCACGTAGTCGCCGGTACGGAAACGTCATTCGAGGAGGTGGAGATGTACGAGCCGCCGAGCGTATACCAGTTGATCGACACAGACGCATTGCCGGACACCGCGTTAGTGAACCACATCCACGCCGACACAATGATCGACTGCCCCGGCATGCATACGATGTTCTCCGAACCGATGTACACGTTCGCAGCGCTACCCGACGGCGTGACCTGCGCTGAGGTGCCGCCTTCATAGAACTGCGTAGACGACTGCACCACGGTGCCGCCGGACGCGAACCACGGCGAGATCCCAGACTGAAACCCGGAGTTAGCGTTGCGTTGAACGTTCGTGCGCGTCGCCTCCGCCAACCCCAGCAGCCGCTGATCCGGGGTGGTGGCGTACACGAACGTGGAGACCCGTGCGCCGCCGTCCTCCCATGTGTGCACCGGGGGAGTAGTGGACACGGTCTGGTCGTAAATCGAGATGCCGATGCCGTTGCCGACCGGCTGGGTAGTCCACGTGTACGTACCCGGCGGAGACGTCAACGCAGTGGGGCCGCCCGTGGTGTAAGCATTCGCCCCCATGATCGTCGACAGGTAGTTCGCCTGGTTGCCGCCGATCTGCTGCATCAAGATGTGGTAGGTGGCGCCGTTGGACAACCCGGTCGCCGGGAGCGGAATCGACGGGTACGGCGCGAGATTGAAGTACGCGAACCCGTACTCATTGCCGCTAGGCGCCAGCGCGTAAATCGCGATCTGCCCGGTACCGAAGTCATAGAACCCTGGCAGCGACCCGCTACCACCGGCTGTGTCCTGCCCCCACGTCCACGACGGCCCGGACGTCCCGAACACCAGGGAACTGGAACCCGAGATGACCAGCGCGCCCTGCGCGTTGGCGAATGCGTTGGCGTTCAAGTCATACGCGGCGGCGAACAGCGGTGGCGCAGGCGACCACGCCCCCAGTGAACCGTTGGAATTAATTGGCGCGTAGTAGCACGCGGACTGCGCGGTCAGAGACCCGTCAGCGCCTCCCGCGATCAGCAGGTACCCGTTGAACGCCACCGTGTACACCAGCTGCAACGCCTTAGGCAGCGGCGAGGTAGCGGTCCACGCGGTAATCTGGCCGTTGCTGACCTGCGCATAGTTGACGGTGCTGGTGATGCCGCCGCCGGTGACTTTCCCGCCCACCGAGTACACGTAACCGTTGTACGCCGCCATCGTATGCGACTGCACAGCTGCGGGCAGCGCCGTCTGTGCGCTCCACGCCGATAGCGCCCCGGTAGAAGTGTTGACGGTGGAGGTGAACACGTTAGCGACCGGCGCGCCACCGAACGAGGTGCCGCCTCCGGTGTTGACGACCACCGCCGCGCCGGAAGACGGATCCACGCACACGCACATCGCTGAGGAACCGTCATTCGGATTCGGGAACGCCGGTTGCGGTACTGAAGGCGCGAGCGTGCCGGTGGAGTTGTAACCCATGGTGTACACGCCGGTCAGCGCGGCGCCGCCGGTTACGCCGCCGACGATGATGATCTGCCCGTTGTACCAGGTGGCCGCAGGCTCCGCTGACACTCCCACGAACGTGATGGCGGGGAAGTTGTACGGCAGGATGACCTGGCTGGCGATGGTCCACATGTTGAACTGAGACGCCGCGACCGGTGAGTTGGTCAACCCCACCGTCGGATACTGCGACGCCGGGGTGGTTCCCGCGCTGACCGCCGCCAGCTGGCTCAGCCACGTCGCCGGGATACGCGTCTGCGTGATCATCGTGCCGGGATGCCCGGAGCTGTCCGCGCACAGCGACACCAGCAGGTCCGCGCCGTTACCCACCACCAGCACCGGCAGCTGTACCCGGCCGATCACCGTGCCGGACATCGTGAACGGCTGATCCACGTCCACCGTACCGAGCGCTGTGTTCCACGGGTTGGAGAACGGCGCGGGGGAGTAGATGAACTCCGGCAGCAGGATCCGGTTGCCCTGGTAGATCGGCTGGTTGGAGTGGGTGCCGAGGAGCTGGTTGACCTGAGCGGACCCGGCAACCGCCGCAGCAGTCCCGATCAGCCCGGCCTGCCCGGCGCTGAACAGGGGGGTGGCGAACGCGGGCATCAGGCCTCCTAGGCGATCTTCGTGACCATGGTGCCGGAGTACGTGTACTGCCGGTACGAGTACGCGTACTGGTTAGTCCCTTGAGCCACCGCGTACTCCTCAATCGAACTAGGCGTGTTGTTCGAGTTCGAAGTAAACAACGTGATCCGCGCGTTCCCGTCTTCCCACGTGTGTACCAGCGGCAACACCGTCGACTGATCATATGCGGCATACAAAATGCCGTACGTCTGCGCCGTCCACGACGTGCCATTCGTTGACGTTGAAACCCCGGTCACCTGATTCGACTTATAGAACGAATAGAAATCCGAGACATCCCCCGCTGGGAGCGTCACAATCCAATACGTTGTCGACGTGGACAACCCCGTCACCGGGACCGGAATCGACTGCGCCAACACACTCGCAGTCGCCCACGACGACGGAATCACCGTCGACACCAGCACCGTACTCGAAGGCGCCCCCGCGTTGTTCGTCCGGATCTGCACCGTCAACGGCGTAGGCACCGCCGTCGTCGTCATCGTCAACGTAATCCGGCCCATCGCCGTCGTCGAACCCGTAGTGAACGACTGAGCAACATACAGGCCATTTGAATTCACCGAACCTGAACCCGTCGTGCCCTGCGAAGAGAACGACGCCCCGGTGTACACATACGTGGCCGCGTGAGTTCCCAAGAACTGGTTCACCTGGTTCGCGAGCTGCGGGGTTCCGGAAGTTGCGCCGATCCACGCCGGGGTGGCCATCAGCAGCCGATCGCCTTCTGCGCAAACGCCGTAGTGGTGCCGGTCCACTTGACCCACCAGCCAGCGGGCAGGCGGAAGGAGTAGAGAGTCCCGGCCGTAAACGACGCGGACGCAACCAACGTGTTCACCGTCGTGTTCGCTGGCCCGATAGCGATGGTCGTGGCCGTACCGGACGTCGTGCAGTTCAGATACACCATGTAGTCGCGGGTGGTGTCCGACAGCTGCGCCGCCGTACCGGTGGTGAACGCCGGGGTCAGCACGGGCGCGGAACCCGAGCTGTTGGTGCCGCCGTTCATGCTGGCGATGCCGGTGACACCGATGGTGGAGTTGAAGCCGTGGGTGCCGTTGGTGGTCATGTTGGCGCTCAAAAACAGCGCGCCCGCGCCGGTACGGGACATGCTCGCGTCGATAGCGCCGGTACCGGAACCCCACTGCAAGGTGCCGTCCGGCAGCACCACCCACCGGTTGAACGTGTCCCCGGTGACCCGGGTGCCGATCGTGCGGCTGGTGGCGCTCGCCTCCACCAACGCGAGGTCCGCGTTGGTGTTGCCGGTGACCGCAGTGGCGTTGCTGATCCCGACAGTGCCGTTCGCGGTGCCGGAGGTGAGGTTCAGTTCGGTGGCGTTGGTTTGCGGGGTGCCGCCGAACTGGGTGCCGTTGTCGCTCTGGCAGTCCACCACCCGGAACTCGCCGGTGGAGGTGCCGAACGAGATGTGCGCGCCGGTTGGGTTGGCGCCGCCGGTGTATGAGCCGCGCACCGACTCCGCCACCACATACGAGTTCGCCAGCGGCGCGTTCAACGTCACACCGTTGGCGATACACGCGCTTGCGGACGCGTTGAACACCAGGATGTTCCTGAGGGAACCGAATTGAGGGCCGAAAGTGAACACGTCCTGCGCGGTGGAGTACCCCGTGTAGAACCCGCCGACATACGCGTGGCAGTTGATCACGTGCACGTCGCGCGCGGTAGTGTCGCAGAAGAACGTAGCCAAGCCGTTCAGGTTCGCTGTTTCCAGCTTCGACGACACGAAATACAGCGAATACGGCTGCCCGGAGTTCGTTCCCACACCGCGTTCAATCCGCACCGCGCCCGTCTTATACTGCTCCCACCGGCAGCCGAAGAAATAGATATTGTTTGTCGTCCCGGCGCTGTACCCGAACCCGCTGGACGCAGCCGTGTTACGCAGCCACAAAGCCGGGGCGGTCGTGTTCGCCGTCGTCGAACCGACCGTGTCCCACAGGACATTCTCAAACCTGCTGTCCCAGAACTCCGCGCAGTCATGCCCCACGTCATTACTGTTCACGTAGTGGACGTTCTTGAACAGCAGCGTGTCAGCGTAGTACGTCTGCACCAGCGTACCGGTCAGGTTGTTGCCGTTGAGATCCAGGTTCTCAATCGTGCAGTACCGGCAGTGCGTCACCCCCGTCGTGTCGCTCGAAGGCCCAGACATGGTGATGATGGGGCCGTTGGCTAGACGCTTGAGAGTGGCGCCCTGCTCACTGCTGCCCGTCAGCCGCACACCCTGGTACCCGGTGGTGCCATTGTTCAGGACCAGCGCCGCTGACGTTGAGCTGACGGGGGTGACCGCGTAGGTGGCGGACGGGAAGAACAAGGTGCCGCCGCCCTGGGCCTGTACGGCGTTGATCGCGGCCTGGATCGCGGCAGTGTCGTCGGTCGAGCCGTTGCCGACAGCGCCGTAGTCCTGCGGCGTGATAAACCCGGCAAGGAAAGGCATCAAGACACTCCCGTCGGAAAAGAACCGCTGTAAGCGATAGTGCGTGACGAAAAGAAACTCCCGCCACCTTGGGCAACTACCGACTCGGTGATCCCGGTCAGCTGGCCCGCGCTGTTGTACGTGAACGACGTTACCCGCGCGCCTCCGTCATCAGTCAACGTCAACGGCGGCCCTGTCGTCCCGGACTGGTCATACATCTGATACATGAACCCGTACGGCTGCGCCGTCCAGGTAGCCCCATCCGGCGAGGTAGACGCGCCTGAGGTCTGGTTGGAACGCTGCCACACGTAGTAGTTGGTGCCCGTACCCGCCGGGGAAACCACCAGCTGATACGGAGTACCCGAAGTCAACCCCGTCACAGTCAACGGCACCACCATCCAAAACGGCGCCGAATACACGTACTGCTCCGTCAACGACACCGACCCCAACGCCGCCCCCGTAGGCAACCCGCCGGAATTCGCATACAACCCCACCACAAGCGGCGGGATCGTCGCGGTAACCGGGGAGCCGCCCACCGTGGAGATCTGCAACCGCACCTGCCCGATCGTGGTCTGCGACGAACCGGTGGTGACCGTCTGCGCCAGGTACTGCGACGCCGTTGAGATGTACAGGCCGGAGCCGGTGGACTGCGAGTCCTGCAACGTGTTCCCGGAATACAACCAGCTTGAGGAATGCGACCCTAGGAACTGGTTGATCTGGCCGGGCCGTGTCGGCTGCTGCGCTGTCGCCGCCAGCCAAGTCGCCGTAGCCATCTGACTCCCTACGGTCCGAGCAGCAAAGACATCTGGAGCAGGAGGGTATCTGAGGTTGGCACCGACACCGTAGGGGAGAACGCCCAATGGTTCAGCATCGCCCCGGAATTCGCGGCAGAGGTGGCGTTGGCGAAAAGCCCCGCCTCCGTCACCGTCCAGGTAGTAGCCGGGGACGGGAAGTAAAACAGCCACGTCGCATACGCGGAGATTGACGGAGTCGCCGGAGAAGACGCACCCGCCCCCACCGTCACCCGCCCCAACTCCGTAAACAGCTGCACATCCGCCTTAGCGGGAGTCCCGGCGCCGGAACCGACCGCGCCATACAGCGGGGTGAGGTAGTTAGGGGACGTCAACCCGAGTTCCGCAGCCAGGTCCTGCACGCCGGACCACACCATGGACGCCGCCAGCGTCGTGTACCCCACAGTCGTCACCACGTTGCTGCCCGCCCGCTCCTCCCGCACCGGCTCCTCCCGGCCCGTTACGGCCCGCAGGGCCGCCGTAGAGCTCCCCTCCGGCCGGGGATGCATGGCGGCGTAGGCGCGCAGCTGCGCGGGCGTGAGCGTGCCCCGCACCACCGTCAGCCGCAGCCGCCCCGCCAACGGCACAACCTCATCCACATCAGCCACCGCTCCGTGTTCCCTCACTGCCACACCGACCCCCCCCACACTTCCTGATCCCAACCCGGAGTGCCCACCAGCACCTGAGTGGAAGCGGAATCGGACCACGCCGTTTGATCATCCGCCTCCGCCACCACCCCCAGGCCGGAAGTGGAGGTGTCTACGGTTGCCGAGTTCTGCCCGTTGATCGACCCGAGGACGTCCACCAGGGTGTACGGGCGCAGCACGCCGCTAGCCATCGTGGTCTCCTTAGATCCGTACTGCCGTCGGGTTCATAGAACGGTACCCGCCGGTAGAGAACGTGACGGTGTTCGAAATAAGGATGAACGTGTCGTTCACCCCCCAATGATGATTCTGAAAGTCATACACCAACTGATTGTTAATCACGCACGTCTGCCCGGAGCGCACCCACCCCAGGAAATCTTCACCCGTGTTGAACACCATCCGCTCCACCGCGAACGCATACTCCGTACGCGCCTGCATCGCCCGCGCCAACGCCATAGGCACCGTCGTCAACGACGAGTCCGAGATGAACCGGCCGAACACCCCGCCGTTAGGCCCCGGATACGTGGAGATAGACGCCTGATCAGTCGCCTGCGCCACCACCGGCACCAGGTACGTGTACCAGATAGTGATGATGGTGCCCGCTGACGGCGTGGTGGCCGCAACCAGGAAGTATTGGCCGATCGAGTTCTGCTCCACCACCCACGGCCCGGACGCGGTCGTGCCTTTCGTCGCAGTCACCACAGTCGTGGTCACCCCGTTGATCCGCAGCGTGCCGACACTCGACACGGTGTACCGCAACGGCCACGCCGACTGCGAACCGTCTGCCCGCCACGTATCCGTCGGCGGCTTCGTCCGTGGGTCGCCCCCCTGGATCGTCTGATTGGCGCCCTGCACCAGGATCTTGTTCTCGACACTCGTGCCGTCCCACTCGTACTGGAACTGAGTGTCGAGTTTGATGTGCCCTTCCGTGGTGGACAACCCCACCGTGGGGTTGGTGGTGAACGTCACCCCGGACGACTGGGCGCTGGTGGCGTCAAAGAAATGCAGCTCCAGGTTCTGATCCACGTACCAGCCGTACGGAGTGGAAGACCCTGCCAGTGTTGCCAGCTGCCGGAACGCGGTGGACAGCGGGTTGTAGTTCAACACATACGCGGAGATCACCGGGCCCGGCGCGACGAACCCGCCGTTAGCCACCGACACGGCGGTGATCCCGCAGTTAGCCTGCCGCACCAGGGAAATGATGATCTGGTCGGCGGTAAACCCGTAGAAGATCCCATGAACGATCGAGTTGTCCGCGTAAAACGTGTAGTCCGTGCAGTTCAGGTCCCACTCATTCAAGTTCGGGCCGTCCACGCACAACACCGGGTCAGTGACCACCCCCGCGAACAGGTTCACGTTCGCGGTGTGATCGAACACGCTGATCTGGCTCATCACCGGGATCGTCACAGCCGGGGTGGTGGCGTACTCCTCCACCAAGGGGACAATAGCGGTGTCCCCTTGGCGGCCGAAGTTCTGCGTGATGGTCATCTGCTGGTTGGCTTGCCCCCACGCCAGGTAGCTCGTGTACGAGGTCGGCGAACCGCCCGGCGGGGTGATGGAGACGGTGATGTTCGGTGAATTGGGGATGGTCATTGAAGGTTGATCCTCACGCCTCCGGCGGGCAGCACCCGCGTAGCGATGGCCCTTCCGATCTTGTTGACCAGCATGTCCATGTCATTGTTGGACATGACCTGGGAGCCACGCAGGTCGATGTACAGCTGACCGCCGCCGCCTGCGCCCCCGGCCCCAGCCGGGTTGGCGGTCAGGCCGGAGACGTTCAACGAGGAGTGCAGGCCGGTGACCGCGACGTTACCGGCGCGGCGTACAGCCTCATCAATCGCCCCGGTGTTCTCCGTGATACCCACAGCGATACCCAGCGGAATGTACTTACCGACCTCATCCGCCATCACCCGCGACGGCGAGAGCACATTCCACACGGACTTGAACGCGCCGGTCACATCGTTGGCTAGGCCCTTGACCTTGTCGAGCAGGCCTCCGGCGGCGTTGGAGATGCCGTTCCACAGCCCGCTGATGACTTCCTTGCCGACGTTGATCAGCCAGCTCCCGGCGTCCGCCAGCAGCCCCAGGATCGTGCCCGGCAGGTTCTTGAACCAGGTCACCACCGTGTTAATACCATTACCTACTGCCGTTGCTACACCGGCAAGCCAGTTCGCGAACATACCCGGCAGTTTGGCGAACCACATCACGGTGTTAAGGACGGCGTTGACGCCGTCCATGAACCACTTTTTGATGTCCGACCAGTACTTGGTCACCAGCGCGATCACGAGGCCAAGGGGGCCGCCGATGATCGAAATGATCAGGCGCCAGTGTCCGGTGATCCAGTCAAGGATCTCCGGAATGATCTTGGTGAAGAAATCCTTGATCGCATTCCAAACGGCAATCGCCGTATCCTTGATAATATCCCACTGGATAATCCAGTAATCCCGGAACCAGGAGAACTTCTCCCACAAGAAAACGAACACCGCAACCAGGGCGACAATGCCGATGATAATCAAACCAATCGGGCCCGTCGCGAAATCAATAGCCACACCCAGCGCCCACGTAGCCGCCGTAGCCGCCCACGTCGCCACCGTACCCGCGACCATCGCGATCTTCTGCGCCGTCCACACAATCACCGCACGCCCGGCCGCAATCACCGTCCCCAGCAAAGAAGTGTTCGCCGCATCCGTCGCAACCGCCGCGCCCTCCTCTGACACCGCCGCACCGTCAGCCGACGCAGCCAACGTGTCCGTACTGACCGCCGCCGCATCCGCGCTGGTCGCCGCCGTCGCCGCCTCGTCAGAGAAGAACCCGAACATCTTGCCGACGGCGTGCACTGTCGTGTTGACCGCGTCGAAGGCGCTCTTCACGCCCTTAGCGACCTTCGTGATCATGTTGATCGCCGTCACCAGCAACAAGAACCCGGCAATAGACCCCATCACGATCGCAGTCAGCTTCTGATGCGAGTTGATCCACTCCGCGATCGGCTTCGCAACATCCACCACCACGCCCACAATTTTCTGCACCATAGGCAGCAGCGCCGTACCGAGCGCGATACCGGCCACCTGCGCCGAGGATTTCAGAACATCCAGCTTCTGGTTGAACGTCCCCTGAATCACCGACCAGTTGGCGACCTGCGTACCGCCCTTCTTGGCCGCGTCCGCCACCGTCCCCACGTTCTGGTTGAACGCCACGGTGTGCGACCCGGTCAGCATCAACGCCGTGTTCAGACCGACGGTGCCGCCCATCAGCTTGCTCATCGCCGCGTTATACGTCTGCGCCGCCGGACCGCCCTTGGCCAACGCGTCATTGAACTGGTGCGTCTTGCCCGCCGTGGTGGCGAACTGGCTCATCATCGTGTGCAGGTTCCCCGGGACGTTCTTCATGTCCGCAGTCCACTGCGACGCGGTGACGGACCCGTTGAGGTACCCCTCGGCCATCTTCGCCAGGTTCGGCGGCATCGCCTTGATCTCGATGTTCGCGTCCGCCGCAGCCTGCTGAGATGCGTTGAACGTGGAGATCAGCACGTCGCCGCCCTTGACGTGCTGAAGAACCGCGTTGGTCAGCTCCGCGAACGTACCGGTCAGGCCCTGCTTCCCCAGGTCTTTCGAGATCTGGTTCGACTGGATACCCATCGCCTGCATTTCCTTGATCTGCACGTTGTTCGGATTCGACAGCGCACCGATCGTGTGGTTCAAGTCCTGCGTCGCCTGATTCGCGGTCATACCCTGCGCCGTCATCGTCGCGATGGCGCCACCCAGCTGTGCGAACGGGATATGCGCCGCAGCTGCGGACGCGGTGACCGAGCTCATTGCCGATGCCAGGTCCTCCATGCGGAGGTCACCCGAACCAACCGTTGCAATCAACTGATTCATATACGCGGTGGACTGGTTCGCGCCCGCACCGTACGCATTCATTGAACCCACCAACGCCCGCGACACAGTATCCAGGTTCGCGTTACCAACCTTCGCACCCTCCGCCGCCGTCTGCAACATCGTCAAACCCGCAGCACCGTGGTACCCCGCCGACTCAATGTGATACATACCATTCACAAGGTCACTCGTCGAAGTGCCCGTAGCAGTAGCGATATTCAAAATACCCTGCTGCACCTTCGTGAGATTAGCCTGCGTCTCACCCGCATCCGTCACCAAGTGCGCCGTAGACGACTGGAAATCCCCAGCCATCTTCACCGCAACCCCAGCAACCAACCCCAACGCGATACTCGCCTTACCAGCCCCCGCCGCGAACGACCCCCACTTGCCCCCGGAGTCCTCCGCGTCCTGCCCAGCGTCCTTCGCCGCCTTACCGCTCTTTTTGGCGCCGTCCGCCGCAGCCGCATCCGCCGCAGCCTGCGCCGCCATCGTGTCGCTCTGAACCTTCTGCGCATCCCCCAACGCCTTAGTAGCCTTAGCGGCGTCCTCCTGAGCCTTCACCAGCGTCTCAGCTGCCGTCGCCAGCCGCGACTGCGCGATCGCATCATCGTCCGCCGCCGCAGCCGCCTTAGTCTGCGCATCCAGCAGCGAACGCTCCGCGTTCGCCTGCGCATCCGTTGCCGCCACCAGGCGCGACTGCGCACCCTCCACCCGCGCAGTCGCCAGAGACACCGCGTCAGCGCCCGACGCGGTCTTCAGCAGCCCCTCATCAATCTTCTTACCCGCAGTGTCGGTAATCCCGGCGGCGCGTTCCATCGTCGTGGTGAACTTGTTAACCGACCCGTCAATCTTCGCGTAGATCTGGCTGGCCTTGTCAACCGCCTCCACGATCGCCAGGACCGTGAACGCCTCACCGAGCAGCCCCATAGCGCGGCCCTCCCTTACTCCCGGATTGGGTGGCCCGCGCATGTTCCTCGCGGCAGATCAGGTCAATGAACGTGATGTAGTCGATGACCTCCTGGACCGGACGGGCCAGGAGGTCATCAAGGGTAATCCCCAACCGCTCATGCAGCTGGCTTTCAAGCCGGAATTTCTGCAAGCTTTCCGGCCCGGGGCTTCCCGACCTTATCGCTGACATCGACTCCATCAGGAAATCGACGCTGTGCCGCCTTGTCCCGCTTGCCCGGCGCCGCGTCAACCTGCTGCCACACCAGGTCAAACACGTCGTCCGGGAGCTTGCCCACGTGCTCAAAGTCAACCGGCCAGATAGTGCCGTCCTCGTTATCCAGGTTCCATTCCTTGATGTGCGCCAGCACCAGCTGCCGCCGGTACCGGGTGACATCCGGGTTGACGTTCGCCTGCGTGCCGTTGATCTTCATCTCCGACAGCGCCTTCTCCGCTGCTTCCCGCTCGTGGTAGGTGATGTGCTCACGCACATCAATGTAGTAGTCCAGGCCGGTGGGGCCGACGTTCAGGCGGTAGATGCCCTCATAGGAAGACAGGAAGGCCATGGGTTCCTCTTTCAGTGGTTAATGGTTGGCTTAGTACGCGACGTAGGTGTTGTTCACTACGACGGCGTTAATCGTGTACAAAGTGCTACCTGCCAGAGGGCGCGAAGCCTCGTACGTCAAGGTAGACATCACCACATCTTCCATCTTCAGATCGTTCGCGAACTTCGCCAGAACAACCTGCGGCATGTTGAAGTAGATAGTGCCGCCGTTAGACGGGTGCACCAGGGAGAACTGCAACGCCCCCAGAGTGCCGTTCACCATCTTGTTGAAGTCACCGTAGGTGGAGTCATCCAGCGAATCCCACACCAGGTCCAGGGTGCCGTTCACCATCAGCGTGCACGGAGTGATATACGAAGGCCCGTGCTGGTTGGAGAAGGTGTACGTCTCCTTCAACCCGTTATCAATCGCAAGGTTCACCACGCTGACCTCAGTACGCAGCGTATTGAACATCGTCAGGTTAGCCTCAGCGAACACATACGGCTCTTCGTTCACCAACGTCACCCCGGTAGGGGTGTCCATCACCGCCACGCTACGGCCGGACAGGTCCGTGGTGGTCTCCACCGGCGTGTTACCCGCCGACGCCTTGACGTTGAACTTCCCAATGCGGCACCCGGCGAACTGCAACGACTGGAAACCGCCGATGTTCTTTTCCACCGTCAACGACGGCAGCGTGTTCTGCTCAATGATCGTGTGCGTGTACGGCGCAACCACCAGGGTGACCTGAGACGCATTAGCGTGCCCGTACACCAACGCCACATCCAGCGTCAGCGTGGTGGACACAACGTTGGTGACCTTACGGATTTCTGAGGTGCGCGAGCCGGATACAGAGTTCACGTCAATCTGGATGAACGTACCCACAGTGATACCGGTAGCGGAGGTCACCGTAACCGACGTAGCGTTCGCCGCCGACAAAGCCGACAGCGTCGTCGTGGTACCCGTGGTGACCGCCACCGTGGACGCATGCGCGTAGGTGAGCGGATCCGCCACCGTGACCACCGCACCGGCAACGTTAGTGATCAACCGGAACTCCTGGAGCCCGGCCACATCCACAACGATCTGCTGACCGATCACAAACCCGGTGCCGGACGTCAACGTAATCGACGTCGCACCCGCCACCGACGAAAGGCTCAACGTCGTAGACGTCGGAGTAGCAGCCGGAGCTGCGACCCCCCACCCGACGGCGGCGTCTTTGCCGATGGAGCAGACCAGCAGCTCCATGGCCTCAGACGGGAACAGCGGGCCCGTAAGCGCCCCGGTGTACTTAGCCTCACCGTACAGGTTATAAACCTGCTTATCACGCAGGTTCTGCATGACGGGCGGCGAGAACCAGCCCGGGTCCTCCTCCATGGAGTTAGCCGTCATCGGCTGGAACGAGGTGGCGGCCACCGGCGTGCCGAACACGGACTCAACCGCTAGCCCGGTTGCCGAGAGGGCACCGCTCTTTTCTGCAAAGGTAGGAAACGGCACAGGGCTCCTTAAACGGTCGCGGTGTCACCTGCGGGCGCCGCCTCAGGCTCAACAGCCTTAGGCGGCACGGCAGGCTCAGACGGGGTCTTGCGGGCCTTAGGCTTCACGGGCGGCACCTGCACCACGTCAGCGCGCCGCAACAGCGGCTCCGTCTGATCGTCCGGCACCTCAAACTCATCACCGGGTTCCACCGCGCCCACCATCGGATGGTTAAACGCCACCGGGCTCACCCCGATGTATCGCAGTCTCATTGCCCCAACGCCTCCTGCATAATCTCCGTGAATGTTTCCTGCACCCAGTCCATGAGCTCTTCCATAGCCCGCCGGTGAAACGGGTTAGCCGTGGTACCCGGATGGTTCACATGCGCCTGCGTGCCGCGTGGACCGACGAACCGTTCCACCCCGCCCTGCGCGAAATGCAGATACCTTGCGGCTACCGGCCAGATCTCATGGGCTTTGGTACCGCCGATCACGTATCCGGCGTACGGGGTGTACGCAGTGAACGTCGCCGTCGTAGAACCCCCGGTACCGCCGCGCTCATACCGGATAGAAGACCGCAGACGCCCAGGCCGGGACTGAGTGGCAATAGTGCCGCTAGCCACCTCCTGCGGCTGGCCTACCGGCGCCGCCGCTTTCATTGCATCCCGGATCACCGGGCCGATAGTGTCCGCCCACTTAGCGGACGCAACCTTCCACTGGAACTGCAACCTCGGGTTATCCCCGGAAACCCTCATAGTGGTGCTCACGCCTGCACCGCCTCGTAAATGTCCAGCGCCAACCGGGCTGAGTAGTACAACATCCGCAGCGTCGCCGGGGTATGCAAAGCGGAGTACTCCAACTCAAAGTCCTCACCGATACCCAGGATCTGCGTGAGCCCCGCAGCCGGAGCCGTGAACGTGTTCCCCAACCCGTCAATAAAGATCGGCATCTGCGTCGTGAAATACGCGGACAGCACCGCGTCAATGATCTGCGGGAAATCCGTGTCATTCCCCGGCGCATCCGGGTTGGACAGGTACACCAGGTACACATCCACCGTCCACGCCAGATGCTTGAACCCGCTGGTGCCGTCCACAATCGTGTGCCCCGCCCTGATACGCGGAGCGGTCTGGCGTTTCCCGCGCAGCCGGGCCCCCCACACATACGCGCGCGGCCCGTCCAGATCCTCCAGCGTCGGCGGCGTCACATACGCCGTCAACGCCGGAATACCGTCAGTGACCACCAGGCCGTCAATGATGTTCTTCACATACAGCTGCACACCAGTAAGCACAGACCCCCTAGATGACGCGGCGGTACGGATTGAGGATCTGCTTGTACTCCGCCTCCAACGCCGCCACCCCGTGACCACCCACCGTGTTAGACCCCGGAAGGTTCTGAATGGTCACCGCCTGGATACCGGACTCAAGCGCCTGCACCGTGCACGCCAGTGCCGCCGCCCAGATCACATCCGCAGGCAACGCGGAAACCACCACCTGCGCCGGAGAAGAACCCGCATGCGCGAACGTCGTGCCGGTAGCCAACGTCAGCGTCCCCGGCCCCGCAGGCGCCGTGCCGCCGCCGTTGGGCAGCGTCTCCATAGTGACCGCGCTGACCGAGGTGACCTTCACCGTCTCCGTGGACGTCCCGTCATACATCATCGCCGTAGCCCCAGCAAACCCGGTCACATCATCCACGAACAGTGAAGTAGAGCCCACGGTGCACGACTCCGTGAGTCCTGCGTGCGGCCAGCCGTTGAGGTAGGTGCAAGACAGCAGGAACCCGTTGCGGCCGTTCATCCACGACGCGGTACCCGCACCCAGGTAGACGGTCTGCCCACCGGAGCCGCCGGAGGACGCTGCGGTGTAGGAGCCGTAGGTGCCCAGCACCGGGGAGTCAATCCGCCACGCCCCCGCCGTCACCGGGGACCACTGCGGCGGCAGCGTGTTGAACGCGAACTGCGCGGCCAGGATCTGGGTGACCGGCCAGCGCTCCAGAATCCACCGGACTTGGCCGGTGGAGTTGTCGATCGTAATGTAGTAGTTAGGGCCCTGAGAAGTCTCGGTATCGATCGTCGCGCGGAAGATCTGGTTGACGTACCCGTTGACCATCGCGGTCGCCCGGTGACAGATGTTCGTCTGCTCCGCGAGCTGCTGTTCCATCGTCGCTTTGGGCATCGGAATGATATTCCATGAGATACCCGTAGGAGCACTAGTCAGCATGCTCGGAGTGATGTAGGGGGTACCCAACACGTCACCTCACCTGATCAGGCGGCGCTGACAGCCCGCGCACATCCATCGGTCATCGGCCCACCCGCCATGCTTCAAACAGAACAAGGCGCCGCAATCCCGGCACACCTCAGCAGGCATATGCCGCCCGTGACCGGAACACCACCGGCAGGAATTGCGGCGCCTCATACCCTTAGCTCTCCGCAGCTTCCCGCAGCACCGCGATCTGGTCTTCCTTAGACCGGGTGACCCGCAGACCCCGCTGCACGGCAAGCTCCTTAAGCTGACCGAACGTCAACTCCTCCAACGGCGTACCGTCCTGCGGCTCCGGCGCGGCATCCTCGGGCTCCTCTGCGGGCTCCGCGTCCTGCGGCTCCACCACACCTTCCAGCGCGCCCTGCGGCACCGCCAGGGCCGCCTGAGGGGCCGCCAAAGCCTGGTTCTGCTGCATATTCGCCAGCAACGCCATCAGAATCTCCGGGAGATTCCCCAGCTTCGCCAACTCCGTCAACGCCGCCGCCGTAGAAGCCGCCTGGTCATGCGCCCCACGCTTCTCCACGTCCTCCCGGATCACCACCTCATCCGGGGTCTCCGGCACCGCCTGCGGCGTACCCGCCCACAACGGGTCACTACGCAGGAAATCCTCACAGCCACCCGGGCAGTTCAACGCCCAGTGCTTAACCGGTGCGCCCTGCACCACGGGTCGGGTGTGCAGCTTCCCGCACCCTCCGTGCTCCAGGGAAATAGCCGTCGCGCACACATCGTTGCGCGCCCAAACCGTCATAGCTCACTCCTTCAATCAATAGGGGATGTCACACCTTGAAGGTCTCTTCGCCACACCGGTGGCAGACCTTCGTCCACGTGTTCCAAAGCCACTTGCAGCTAGGGCACTTACGGCCCTTCTGCGTCCCGAACGCCTGCGTACCAGAAGCGTCAATCAGGCCGGTCTCACCGAACTGACCCGACTCAATAGCACCCGCATGCCGATCACTCACCGTCACATACCCGCCCGGCTTAGACGCCGTATACCGGGTACCGTCCTTACAATCCAAACCCTTACAGCCAGGCGGCAACTGCACCTTAACCATCGCGACCTCCTACTACTTCGGCAGCACCCACACCGAAACCGTGTGAGCAATCGTGTCCGGATTGGTGGCGAAGACCTGGACGTACTTGCTCGGGTAGTTGTTGGTGGTACTTGCGCCGACGGAAAGGGGGCCCGTGTATTCGACCCCGACGCCGAGAATCGGCAGATTATAGTGCTCGCCATCCAGGCTGCTGAACAAACTCACCCCGATCCCGCTGGGGTAGTTGATAGCCTCACCAACACTGACCTGCATGGCGTAGTGTGCGGCCGGTTCAGGCAACTGAAACGTAGCAATCGCCACGTTAGTGTCCGTTCCAGCTGGAACGGACACGATGTCCGCAACCTTCGTTACATCATTAAGGGGGATTTCCATGGCTCCTACTGTGCGCTTGAAACAAGCCAGCTGACAGCGCCGCTGATGGTGCCGCCGGTGGCCACAATAACGCTCAACGTCGTACCCTTTGACCCGGGAAACGTTGGGATCGTTACCGGCGGCGCGCCGGTCGGGATAGCGAAACCGTTGATCTGACCCGTTTGACTCGCAGTCACTCCGGCCGCCACGTAGATCGTGGCGCCGCACGTGTTACTGATGACCACCGCACCGACACCCGGCGGCACCGTACACAGCTGGGCGGCCACAGTCGTACTCAGCGCCGGAAGGCTGCTGCCGGTAAGGGAACCGCCGTCGATCATTAGTTGACTCCGACCCAGTACGCAAACGCGTTGGTCGCGCTGTTGCTCGCCACAGTCAGTGACGTCGGGATAGTCGTGGTGTTACCAGTGGTGTTCACGGCGAACGGGAACTTAGCTGCCGTGTTACCGAACGTGGTGAGCGAGCCCATGAACTGCGGGCCCGTCGTGGCTGCGCCCTGCCCGGTGAAACAGCTAAGGACCGGCAGCGTGGTGCCCGCGTTGAACGAGAACGCAGCCCAGTAGTTACCGCCGCCCGCAGGCACCGTGTACGCCGCCGTAAGCGGCGCCTGAATCGGGCCGGTGTTGGTACCGATGGCCGTGGTCAGGTCCGCCGTGATACCCACGCGCGCACCCGCGAAGGTGTACAGGCCGCCGAAGTTCTGCCCCGAGGTCGCACCGGAAGCTGCGGTAGCGATACGGAACCACAGGTTCGTGACAACGGTGCCGCCCTGAAGCACCAGCTTCGCCAGGTACAGAGTGCCACCGGTAGTAACACCGCCGCCGGTCTGCTGCCCCTGGACGTATGGGAAGTCCCACGCCAGCAGACCTGCGGAGCTAGGCGTCATCGCCTCGTTGAAGTCGTTCGCGGGCGCGGCCCCCATAGAAATGGCGCCGTTAGCCGCGAACGAACCGTTGACCGTGACCGTCGAGCCCGGGTCTGCCGTGAACGTGGAGCCCGCCCGCATCTCAACGGTCGCGTCCTCCCACACATTCGACAATTCGAGCCGAGTGCCGAACGGGGCCGTGAAGCCCGCATCAGCATCAGGCATATGATCTCTCCCTTGCGAGAAGGGGGCCCAGCGCAAACCAGGCCCCACGACACTCGGAATGCTTAGACGTTCACCGACACCGACGCCGGACCAGCCAACGAAGACGTCAGCGTGGAGCTCGATGCCGCGATGGCGTAGATGTCAAAGTTCGTGGACGACTGAAGCGCACCGAACCCGTTGATCGTCACCTGCGCGCCCGCAGGCACCCGCAGACCGGTGGAAGCAGTCACAGTGGACTGGCCGATGAACATGGTGTTAGGGCCCGTGTTCACCACGGTCACATCACCGATCGTGACGCCGGTGGGGATGCCGGAGGCATCCGAGTCGAAGATGAGGGTGGCGGTGCTCAGCACGGATGCCTTCTGCGTCGCTACCCCGGTGGCGAAAATGCCCATGCGTGTTCCTTTCCAGGCATGACAGCGCCCCCGGCACCTCAAAGTGCCGGGGGCGCTGTGGACTAGCTGAAGGGGGTGGTGTCCGAGACCTGGAGGCCCTGGAGGATGCCCGAGTACTGCGGGGCGTGCGCACACAAAGCCCCGTACATGAAGATCGAGTACCGGAACGTGGCGTCGATCACAGGCCATGCGATCGACACGTAGTCCTGCACCATCGTCATCTCCCACGCGTTGGACACGTTGGTCCAGGTCTGCGGGAGCTGGTACGTCATGAGCATCGCGGTGCCCTGCGTCAACCAGGGGTGCACCACCATCTTCAAGACGGACCGGGTGATGGGGTTCTGGAACTCCGAGACGGCCGCGCCGACGCGGACTCCGGCGACGTCCGCCTGATCAATGAACAGCCGGTACGCGGTGGCGGAGCCCTGGCTGATGACGTCGTTGGACAGGCGCATGATGTCGCCGCCCTCACCGACGATCTCCGCCGGGTCCGCACGGAACGCACCCGGGTTGTTGGACCCGGAGTTGTCCCACAGCTGCTGGAGCGCCGTGTAGATGGCGTTGTAGCTCAGGTGGGTGCCAACCGACTGGTTGATGTACCCGCCCTGCCAGCCCGCCGGGTAGACGCCGTTGGCAGACTTACCCGTCAACGTCGGAATGATCCCCTCCATGCGGGTGTCCGAGCCGGTGCCGGTGTCAGACGCCGGGGGAGTCACCGTAGCGGGCAGCGAGGCGAACCCCTGGAGGGTGTACTTCACGCCGCCGACGTTGGAGGCCAGCAGGTAGTAGCTGGTGCCGTCGTACCCGTAGATGTTGTACGACTGCGCACCGGCCACCGCCGGGATGGTCACGTCCACAACCTGACCGGCGGCCACCGTGAACGTGGTGGACGCGGTGGAGACGGCGGTGGAGCCGTAGTAGTTGGTGGCGGCGACCTTCACGGCCTGAAGGGTGGTGTTGAGCGCAGTCTCGTTGGAGCCTGCGGTGCGCACCGTGGCGGTAGGCGTGCCGGGGGTGGCCAGGTTAGTGGCCGTGGCCGACAGCATCTGGTATTCCTCGCCGAGCATCATCTCCTGTAGCAAGATGAGATTAGCAAGGGCTGAAATATCCTCGAACCCTTGCCCGGCGAACTGCGCAAGCCAAGACAGGGACTCAGTCAAACCGAAGAAACGGTAAGGAATATTGAGCTGCACCTGGGTCTGCGAGCCCGCACCGGGAATGTTCAACGGCCACGTAGTGGACGCCAACGTACCGGTGGACTGCACCAGCTCCGGGATAGAGATGTCAATGACACCCTGGCCGCCGGTCTGCGAACCGGAGATACCGGTGAACGTCCGCTCAATGCGGCTGGTGCCCTGACCCGCAGGACGCGGCAGCTTGTTGCGGAACACCGTGTACACCGGGTAGATCAACCGGCTTGGCGCCAGCAGATCAAACGGCACCAGGCCGTAGGAGGTGCCGATGCCGAGGTTACCGGCGGTAAAGCTACGGGTCAGGTCAGGATTGCCGATCGCGCCGACAATCTGCTGCAACTGCTCGTTCATCGACGGCGCGGACAGCGCGGTCTTCAAGTTGCCGAACTGGTTGAGGAAGTCACCGTTGAGGGACTTCACGACCGAGTTGCGGTCGGTGTACCCACGGTTGGTCTCAGTGCGCAGCTCAATGGCTGCCTGCTGGGCCTTGGTGGTGACGATCAGGGGGTCAGACAGCGGCGCGTTGCCGGTGCCGACGTAACCGGCGCCCTTGACGAGCTCAGGCATCTTGGCCTTGAGCATGTCTCCGGTGCGGTTGTAGCGGTGTGCCTCAGCGGCAGCCGCCCGGGTCGCATTCCCCGCCTGCGGGGGTGCGTCCTCCATGGTCAGGATCTCAGCCACGGAGTACTCCTTTCAATGGCACTTACGGACAAACGGGTTTAGATGCCGTTCATCTCGTACAACTTGGCCCAAGCGCGCTCACGCGTCGCCGGGTCGGGATCGTTGCGTGCATCACCCATAAGGGCCTGCATGAGTGCCGCTTGCGTCCGCTCCGCAGACTCAGCGACGGTCCAACCCGCCGGGCTGGTGCTCTTAAACACGCCTTGCGGCCGAGACAACGTGACACCCTTGAACGCCTGCACGGACGGATCCGGCAGATCACACAACGCGTCCACGGTCTTAGCCAGCTTCTTGTTGCGCTTGCGCTCAGCCTTAAGCTCAGCTTCCATGTCAGCGAGCTTTGCGAGGAGACCTCCGGTGACCTCTGCTACCGCCGACTTGATGATCTCCACGTCCAGCGTCGCCGCCTTCTGCACCGCCTCCGGAGCGGCGGGCGTGGGCCCGCCGTCGGTAGCCTCAACCGGGCTCTCCGTGGCGTCCTGCGCGGCTGCTGGCGCTTGCGTGGGGGTCTTGATGGGCTTGGCTGCCTTCCCCGCCGGGGCTGGCACCGGGCGGGCGCCCTGCGGCGCCTCACCACCCAACCCGGGTCCCGCGCCCATCGGGCACAGATCCGGGAACGTGTTCGCAATGTGATCGTGCAGCACCTGCATAGCCTGCCGGGCATTATCACGCTGCGTGTTGGTGTAGAAAGTGCGCTGCGGCGCCCCGGTAGGCACCGGCGCCGGAAGAATCGCCGTCGTCTTGTTGCTCGGCGACTGCGCCGCACGCCCGGCCGTCTGGTAGCCCTGGTTAAACTGCGCCGCACTGATGGAGTCAGACGGCACCGCGTGCGTGTTAGGGCCGTCATACGACACCCCGGGCTTGGAGTGCCCTGCCGTGAGCACCGGACGGTGGAACGCACCCGGCTTAAGCTCCGTGGGGTTGGGGAACGTACCAGGGCCCGGGTTGGCGTCCTGGAACGACTTGTGCGCCTCCAACGCCAAATCCAGGTACGTGTTCAAGTCCATAGCCTTGATCACACCCGCGTGCCGGAGCATGTCCGCGCTGGCGCGGGCGTCCTCAAACCCGCCGCCGTACACCGCGTTCTCCGCCTTCTGAGACCAGTACGTCAGATCCAGAGCCGGGAACGTAGTAGTGGGGTGGCACTTGGAGGCGTCCTCCGGGTGAAACCCGGGGCACAGCAGATCATGCAACGCGCCCAGCTGATACGGGGCGCCCGTGGACTTGATCCGCTGCGCGGTCTTCATCTCCAAGTACGGCCCATCCGGGGTCGTCGGGATGCGCATATCGTGCTCCAGCGCCTCAATCGCAGGCCCATCCGGCTCACGGTGCGCAGGCACCGGGCTGATGCCGCCCTCACTGACCGCACCGGCGGTAGGAGTGGGCTTAGACGCCTTAGTGGCCTTAGGCAGCTTCGCGTTGCAGTTCTCGCACCGCTTCAGCTTGGAGTCCGCGTGGTAGTTCTTCCCGCAGCCGGAGCACGTCTTACCGCCGGTCTTCTCCACCTCAGGTTCTGCTACCTCCGCAGCCTCCGGGGCGTCAGCCTTCTTAGCGGACCCGGGCTTGACCTTAGCCTCGCTGCCGTCGTCGTCCTCCTCGGACCCAGGCTTATCGGTGTCCTTGCCGTCACCGTCAGAGTCCTTGCCGTCAATAGGCGGCGCAGCCCCCGGGAAAGGCTTCTTGCCCTTACCCTTCTCGATGTCGATCTGGAACTCGGTACCGCCCTGAGCTAGGACTGCTTCAGTCAGCGCCTTAGCAACCGCCGGATCAATCCCGGAGATGTCCACCCCAAACAGCTCAGTGAGCTTAGCGCCCGCAGTCACAGGAGCGTGCGCCTTGTCCGACTTCATGGGAGCCGCGTCGCCCTCCTGCGCCGCCCCCTCGTTCTCATCCTCACCGGCGTCCGGCTTCGCCTGGTCGTTCTGATCGTCAGGAGTGTCGTTCTTTACGACATCGACCACATTTTCACCCTTTCCCATGTCTTCCTTCCAGGCGTCCGGCAACTGCGCCACGAAGGCGTCACCCTTACGGTGAGCGATCGAGATGATCCGGTCCTTGATCTTCCCGGTGTCCTGGCCCTTAGCCCGCCCCAAACTCAGTGCCGCGTCATGCACATCCTTAGGCGTGACAATCGGGAACGAGCGGTCAGCGCCAGCGAAATCCGCAGCCGGGATCTTGTCGCGGTCCACCCCGCCGCCGACATCCGGATCCATCTGCCGCTTCACGACATCCGCTTCAAGGCCCTGCTTGAACGCCACCAGCTTCGCCAAATCAGCCGGAGAGAACGACACCGACACATCATTCGGCAACTCCACCGTAGTGAACGCCGGGGCCTGGTCACTGATACCGCACAGCTTCCCAGTGAACTGCGCCCCGTCACCGGCAGCGGACTTAGCCAGCTCCAGGTAAGAGGACTTGTTAGACGGCCGGTCCACGATGGACAGCTCCACCAGCTGGCCGCCCATGATGATGCCGTTACGGGCCTTACCCGTAGGGTCCCGCTTGATGACCGGGGCGGCGATACCTACGCTGTAGGCGCGCAGCACCCCCTTCTCCACCAGCCGCGCGGCCACCGGGTCCACGATCACGGACTTCACCCAGTGCTTGCCGTCACCGTCACGGTCAATGTCCACCTGGAGGCCCTTGCCGACGGGCCGCTGAGGATCATGGGACATACGGACGTTGCCGCCGGTGTCCAGCCATTCAGCCAACGCCTTCGCGGACCAATCCGCATCAACGATCTGCGAATCACTATCTACCGTGCCGTCCGTAGCCACACCCTTAACAACCAAGTCCCCGTCCTCGTCCCGCTCCATCTTCTCGATGGGGAAACTGAACCGGACCATGTCATCGGATGGCGAGGCGGCATATGTCGTAGCCACATAGCTCCCTAATTCAGCAATGCGGGCGCCGCCCGCTACAGGTCATAGTCGTCAACCGGCTCAAACTCCGTGTACACCAAAGTCCGTGCCACCCAGCCCTCATCAGTGGGCAGCACATAGCCGCCGCCGGTGAGCACCGCGCCGTGCCGCAGCTTCACCGTGAGCCCCGCGCTTTCACACGCAGTTAACGCGGCGGCCACCCGCTCCAGCAGGTGGGCGGTGACCGCCGCGTTAGGCCGCTTAGGCATCCCGGATGGTGCGCAGCAGGGCGTTCATGCTGCCGTGCAACTCATCACGCACCGCCGGGTTGTCCCGCAGATCCCCGGGGTTCCACCACGCCAGAGCTTCAACCTGGTCTCCGTCCGGGTCATCAGGGTTCGTCACCTGGTCGCGCCCGTCATGAATAGGGACATCCGTCTCATGCGCCACCGTCAGCGTGAACACCTGATAAACGCCGTTGGTGGAGGTGAACCCCAGCTTGAGTTCACCGTCCGGCAGGTGGCAGCCGGTTTCCTCCTGCCACTCACGGCTTGCGGCGTCAGCAGGGTGCTCACCCTCATCCAGGCGCCCGCCCGGCAGCTCCCAGGAGCCGCCAGCCGGGTCATCCTCCGTAAGAGCGCGCTGCAACATCAGCACGCGGCCGGTGTCCTTGGCGACGACTGCGAGTCCGGCGGCTGCCGGGCCTACTGACTTGTTGGCCGGGTCTGCGCCTTGGTGCACCTGGTAGGAGTGGGTTTCATCCCATGGGCCGCCGTTGGAGTCCACGAAGCCGACGTAGGCCATGTACGGCACCCCGGCCTGCTTGGCGGCCAGGTACCGGTGATGACCGTCGATGATCTTCACTTCGGTTTCGCCGGGCTCCTGCACACAGATCCCCGGCTTGACCGGCTTGCCCCTCTTGAGGAGGTCAGCGAAGTGGGCGACACGGTCCGGCTGGTGTGACGCGGCCCACGTCTTGACGCCGCCCACATCCACCCGGTCCACAGCAACCTGGACGGGGCCGATCCAGCGGGTGTCATCCACCCACTTCAGAGCCTTAGCCGGGAAGTTATCCAGCATCAGGTTCTTCACATGCACCGCGTCCACCGGGTTAGGGTCACCCGGATCAGACGCACCCTTGACCGCGCCGGGCGGTGAGGAACTACCCGGCTGCCCGGTACCCAGGCGCGCCATAGACGGCGCACCACCAGCCGGTCCGCCGCCCTGAGCCGCCGGAACACCCCGGCCTGGCGGCATCTCGGCATCATCCTCATCCGGCGGCGCGGTACGCACCCGGCGCCTAGGCTGCGCGCCGTCCCAACGCGGCGGCTCACCCCCCGCAGTAGACCCCGGCACACCACCCGGAACTTCAACACCGTCCACGTCATGCGCCGGAAGCACCCGGCCGCCGCCACCGGCAGCAACCTGATACTGCGTCACCTGACCGGACCCGGGCGGATCCACCCACACCTCCTGCCCGTTCAGTTCAACCCGCCGCGTAGCCTTAGCCACCAGGATCGCCTGCTCAACAGTCAGACCCTTGGTCACGTCCTCATCAATAGACATAACCATCGCGGAATCAATATGACGTGGCCTCCAAGACGCAATGTCCCGGCCCTTGCGGTAATGCCGGGCCAGCGCAGCCAGCTCAGAATCCACCGCCCGGGACTTAGCCCACGCCGGGACCAGCTGAGCCACCACGTCTGCGGACACGTCCACCGGCTCCACGCTGACACCGGGGTACCCGCCGCCCGCACGGATCTCCTGGTTAGCCAGATCAGCCACATCCTGACGGATCTGGTCCCGGGTCATAGCCCGCATACCCGCATCCGTAGGAATGTCCCCCAGGTAGTCAGCGCGCGCCGCCGCCGCGTCCTGCCGCATAGCAGTGATGTCATCCAGCTGCTGCCGGTAGTAGCCGGTAGCGTCCGGCAGCTGCGTGTTACTGCCCCACAAAGACGGGGAACCCGGCTCCACATACTCCAGAGAGCAGTGACAGTTGGGGCCGCCCGCGCACTGGCCGCCGAAGCCTCCGTCACCCGGGTAGCCGGGCAGGGAGTGGAACGTGTACACCTTGCCGTCCCGGTCAATACACGGCTTGCAGTGCTCCGCGTTCCCCAGATGCCAGATGATGCCGTACTCCGGGTTGGAGGCCTGCACGGTCTGCCCGAACGCCTGGTTGTAGGCGCCCGCAACCGTGTTCTCATACGCCGTCAACCTAGAGTTGAGCCAGTCCGTGCCCACCATGTTCAGTGCCGTGTACAGCAGCACGGACAGGAACGCCTGCTGGTTGTTAGCCCTGGTCTGCGCCGCACCGGACACATCGATCGGGTTGACATCCGGATAGTCATTCGCCGCATCATGTGACGCCGCGTGCATAGCCTTTGCGTACCCGTCCGCCAGCACCCCGGTAGCCGCCGTCATAGCCGCCATATGCGTGATGTTCCCGGCCTGGTACTGCTCCACCGTGGAGCGCAGCGTGGAACGCACATGCGCCGCCGCCGCCAGCACCCGGGTGCTGCGCCGGGCCTGGTGCGCCGCCTGGAACTTACTGATCTGCGGCGCCGCCACCTTCCCGGAAGACGCCGGAGCGGAAGACGCAGACGGCTTACCCGCCGCGTTGGCTGCTGCTTCAGATGCTGCGTGCCCCGGAGACTGCCCGGCGTTACCGGACGGCTTCCCGGCAGGCTTAGCGCCCGGCTTGGCGGGCGCGGGCTTAGCACCGGGCTTAGCCGGGGCTGCGCCTGGCGGGGTGGCGGTAGCGGGGGTGTTGGCGTCCGGCTGCTGCCCCGGGGCTGCCACGCCGGTAGTGAGCATCTGGCCCAGGGGAATGAACCCCTGCATCGTCGCCCACCCCGGGTCAGAAGTTTCCGGCAGGCCCCACGGCTGCTTCCCCAGCGCCTCGCGGCCTTCATCAATGGAGGCGAGGCCTGCGCCGATTTGGGAGACCAGGAGGGTGGTGAGGGTTTCCTCGTCCTCATCCTCCTCCAGGCCTTCAAACGTGAACTGCATGTCTTCCTGGCCGCACACGTCCTGGAGGATCATGTTGAAGATAGAGGCCAGGAACTCCAGGGTAGGCTTCGTCGCTTTCCGCTCGTGAATACCCTGCGTGGCTTTTGCCATCTGGTTGGACGCGCCGGGGGAGACGGTGGAGGAGACCTTAGGCATGATGCCCAGCTCCATGGGCTGCACACTGAACGCCATGCAAACCTGGTTCATGACGATTTCATCGAACTGGTCTGCCAGCTCAGCTGGCTTCTGTGGCATGACCTTTGAGTCCGGAGGCAACACAATGATCTTGTGCTTCTGTGCTACATCCCCAGCCACCGCGTTCAACGCGGACTGCAACTCCCGGATCTGATTAGGCGTCATCTGGTTAGCCGCACCCGGAGACACAAACATCCCCGGAATAGTGCCCTCACGGAAGAAATCCAGCTGATAACCCTGCTTCTGCAAACCCGCCATCACCGGCACCAAAGCCTGCTCAATCATCGTGAACCCATACGGAGTCCACCGGCGCGGCGTAAACGGCCTATAAATCAGCTGATCCCCACGGAACTCCTTACGCTGCGCATCAGACAGACCCGCCTCCAGCAGATCCCGCTCCGTCCACATCGTCGTCAAATCCGTACGCGGCACCCCATACAGGTACTGCTGGTACGCCGGAGCCGGAGGACGCGGACGCTCACCATGCAACCCCACCAGCGGCCGGATAGTAGGACCGTTGATCAAAGACAAGGAGTCCAGGTCTGAGCCGAACAGGCCTTTGCCCTTACCGTTGCCCTTGGGGCTGCCGTTGGCGCTGCCCCACTTAGGGCGCATCAGGATGGACAGGGCGTCAAACACGAACACTTCCTCCAGCAGCACGCTGATGAAGGAACCCCAGTCGTCGTAGTCCGGGTCCGGGTGCTTGAAGAACTCCACCGCCTCCGCGCGGCGCTCGCCGAAGTCTTCCATGGCGGCGGTGTCTCCGCGCATCTTCTTGGAGGCGTCTTTGGTGGGGGTGATGTCCCAGGCCAGGCCACGGATTTCTGCTTTGCGCAGCTCAATGCAGGCGCGGGCTACGGAGTAGAGGTCTGCGAGGGTTTGGATGGTGCTGAATGACGCTAGCTTCAGGCCTTCTGAGCCGGGGGTGCCGACTGGCAGGTTCCAGCCGATGTCGTACTGGTACAGGCGGGGTTCTGCGCGGGTGGCGTCCGGGGACGGGGGCTGGTCTACCGGGACCGGCAGGATGGGGCTGAAGGGGCCGAAGGCGCCTGCGGTAAACGTGTTGGTGGGGCGGGGCAGGAAGCCGCCGTAGGCGTTGGCGTAGCCGGTCATGGAGCCGCCGGACTCCAGTTGCGCCTGGAGGGGGCTGATCATGCCGGAGTAGGCGCCCTGGGGTGCGGGGGTGGGGCGTGCGCCTCCGGGGTTCTGCTTGGAGAGGGGGGTCAGGGCTCGTGCGACGTTGCGGGCGGACAAGGGTGTCCCCCTCCCTATGTTGTGCTACATTGCTCATGGCGGCTAGGCCAGCCGCACAGAAAGGACACTCATGCAGAAAAACATCATCAACACCGCGACCAACCCCGACGGCAGCGGCTTCGAGCACCACCAGGTCGCCCGCATCGCCGACCACAACGGCGCCCTCACCTTCCGCGTCGACATCGAATACAACGAGCGCTGCCCCGAGTACTCCATCGCCCGCGTGTCCGTCCTAAACGGGCGCACCGAGTGGACTGGGCTCACCGAACTGTCCCTCGCCAGCTGGTACCCGGCAGTGAAGGCGGCCGACGGCGACACCGAGCTGCTCGACGCCTTGGGGCAGCTGGACGAGCAGTTGTTCAACCTTGCCGCCGCGATCCTGGGCATCAGCTGATGCGCCGGGTGTTCACCGCCCGGTACTGGCTGGTGCGGCTCAAGGAAGCCCTGGGTGCCACCACGGTGGAGCGGGAGTACGAAGGTGGGCACCGCTGATGGGCAGGCTTGGGCGCGTACGCCGTTGGCTGAGCACTCCCATCTACACCCGCCCCATTTCCCGGGTGTACCCCGAGGCTGAGGTGGAGGTGAAAGCTGACGGCGCCAAGGTGCGGGTCATGCTCAGCACCCCGGACGGCAGCGCTCACGCTTACTTCTGTCTCACGCCGGAGACGGCTTGGCTGCTCGGCAACCAGATCGTGGACGTCGCCCGGGAGATCGGGCGTGCCCAGGAGTCTGCGGCGGAGTAGGTGGTGGGGCCCTGCGGTGTTGGTTGCCGTGGGGGTTTGCCCCACCTGGTTGGCTATGCTACGTTACTCATAGAGCCGGGCACACCGGCCCACAGGACGGAGGCAACCATCATGGCCAAACGCGGACAGTTCTACCCCTACCGCATCAAGTTCGCCTACCCCAACGGCGTCAAAGGCACCCTCGTCATCAGCAACATGCCCCTCGTAGGCATCGAAGCCCGCGCCCTCCTCGGACGCGGCGCCGACATCGACATCTACGCCGTAGACCAGATCACACGCAAGCACGAACTCCTGTACCACCTCACCCCCGCCGACCTTCCGGCCGAATCAGGAGACGAATCATGAACGACATCAACCCCGACCTCGGCTTCATCATCGACCAGTCCGCATCCATGACCGACCCGGCCCGCGCCGAGCACGACGAGACCTTAGCCACCCTCGTCAACGACATCATCGGCCGCCTCAAAGGAGAGAACGTACAGACCGACGACGCCGACGGCGTGCGCGTGGTCCAGTTCGATACCCCGCCCATCCCAGTCACCCTGACCAACGACGCAGGCCTGTCCGCCGAAGCCATCGAGGAACTGATGAACATCATCAACCGCATCCCCGAGCCCGGCGTCACCGTCCACGCCCACATCGTCCTCACCATCAACGATCCCATCGACTTCACCGAAAGCGATGCTGAGCTGTACGACTTCCCGGTACAGCGTCAGCGCTTCGGCATCCTCCCCTTCATCGCTGACGGCGAACACAACCTTGGTCGCACCTTGGAGCGGCTGGGTAAGCTCCGGGAACGCGGCGTCATCGTCAACCCCTCCCTCTACATCGGCGCCTCCCCGGACGAGCCGACCGTGTTGAACGACGACGGCAGCGACCTGCCCGGCCCCGCTGACACCTGCGGTGTCTGCAAGCTCCCCGGGGGCACCCTGGCCGCGTTCTACGACCCGGACGCCCCCCGCACCCCTGCGATCCGTGCCCACGCGTTCTGCGCCGACAGCATCGGATACGAAGCCTCATGATGAAGGAAGCGCACGTCAAGAACATCGCTGAGCGGGCGGCACGGGTCACCGACCTGATCGAAAACCCGGACCGCCTCGCCCGGCTCCTCAAGCGCATAGACCCAGACCTGCGCGGCACCGACGTCAAACGCAGCACCGAAGACCTCGTACGCCTGGTCCAGGAAGACCTGCCCGAGCTGATCACCGCGCTGCGCGAGGAGAAGCAGCAGGTGCGCAACCTGCAAGCCGCACTGCGCCGGGAGCGTGACGTATGACCACGCCGCCCCGCAGACCCAACGGTCACGGCTACCGGGAACGCCGGTACCTAGACTCCACCTACCGGCAAACCCGCACCTACCGCTCAGCCGTCCGGCGCCGCTACCGGCGTATCGCCCGCCTCGGGGAGGACTGATGAAAGGCAACTACCAGATCACCCAAACCGACGACGGGTACACCGCGACCTGCGACCAATACCCCGAGTTCACCTGCACGGCCCCCGGCCCGGTAGCCGCGCTTGCCGGGCTGATCCGGATCATCAACGAATCCAAGAAAGGAACCTGATCATGGGCTACAACGGCTCAACCATCCACACCCCCAAGCCGAAGGACCCGCGCCGCGCCTGCGCCAAAGACCTCATGTTCATGGTGGCCGCGTTCGCCACCATGCTCGCGGCGGTGATCACATGGCTGACCTGACCGAGGCGCGGCTCACTGAGATCAGTGTCGTCCTCGGCGTCCTGACGACCGAACCGGTCAAGAACTACGAGCAGCTGCACACCGCGCAGGCTATGTGGCGCGCCTTCGGGGTTTCCTACGGCGCGGAGTTGCTTGCCGAAGTTGACCGGCTCAACCGGCAGGCGGCTGACCGGCTTACCACAGAAGGCCAGCTTGCGGAGGTCAAGCGGCTCCGGGAGCAGCTGTCCCAGCAGGCAGCCGATCAGCTGACCGAGATGGACCAGTGGATGGAAACCGAGGCCGCGCTGCGCGCTGAGATTGCCACGCTGACCAGCGAACGCAACCGGTTCCGCACCGCCTGGAAACTCGCCCGCACCCGGGCCCGGTCCGCCAGGTGCGGCGCCGACATGTACGCGGCACGTTCCCAGGAGCTTCAGGAGGCCCTGCGGGAAACCCTCATCAACATTCTGGTATCCCAGTTCAAGCGCGCAGAACTGGCGGCCAGCAACGCCCGGCTCTGCGACACGCTCAACTTCGCCAACAGGTACATCGGCGAACTCTCCAAGAGGAGGAGAAGATGATCCAGACCATCGTCAGCTCAATCGTCGCCCTCGGCATCGGGTTCTGCGCAGGCGCCGTGTACTGCGCTCACATGGAACTGCGCCGTGACCTCGCCCACGCCGAGAAATGGGACCGCGAACACCAGGAGCAGCCGTGACATTCCTCCTTGCCGCAGGCTTCTGGATCGGCACCCTCGCCTGCCTCCCCCCAACCTGGCGTGTAGTCCGGCGCCGTAGCGCAGTCGACTACTCGTGGATCGGGCTCGCCATGTCGCTGACCGCGATGACGTGCGTGATCACCGCGCTCATCGGAACCGGCCAGTGGCTGTCCGTCGCCGCGCAAGTCGTGTGCTACCTCGCGGCCCTGGCCATCGCCATCGTGAAATGGCGCACAGAGCTACGCGGCGTCCGTCTGGCGCAGGCCGCGTGCCCGTGCGGCTACAAACACCCCGTGGAGAGTGTCCAGTGAGCCTGTGGCTGCGGGTCGTACCCGAGTTCTGCACCGTCGTCGGCCCCTACATCATCGCCTACGGCATCAGCCTGACCCGCCAACCCGGCGGAGACGCTGATGACTAAGCAGCCCAGCCGTCGTACACGCCGCCGCCGTTACGCGGTCCTTGGTGTCCTTGCCGGGCACCAGCCGATGCCGGTAGCCGACATCTGCGGACTCATCGGGTGCTGGGGCAGCGTCCGGCGCGACCTCGAAGTATTCGAAGCGCAGGGCTTCGTGGTCTCCTACCGCACCGACACGCGGTACGGGCCACGCCGATACTACCGGCTCGCAGACCAACCCGAAGGAGGAGACCAATGACCCCGCCTCTGCCCCTGGATCCCTTTAAGCGCGAGCAGATCCGCCGGGCCATCAACCAGGCAGCCGTCAGCCGCGAAGACCTCGTCAACAACACCTCAGTAGACGCCTGGATCCTCGCCTGCTGGGACCTGCTGGACGAGGTAGACCGGCTGTGCCCTGCCGATGTTGAGCCGAAGCCGGACCTGGAGGAGCGGGACTGGGAAATCATCCGGCTCATGGCAAACGGCTTGTTCCGCTACCAAATCGCTCTCAAGGTCGGCCTGAAGGGTGATGCGTTTTCCCGGCGCTGCGGCGTCATCTACGCCCGTACCGGCACTAGGACGCCCCCTCAGCTGGCGGCTAAGGCGGTGCGTAACCGGTGGATCCCGTAACCGACAAGTTCTAAGGAGACTGACATGGCCTCAGGGCCGCAGCACTACCGTGAAGCGCAGGAAATCGCGCAGAACGTTTCAGATGAGATCTATGACGGGGACGAGCCGGACCGGTGGATGGAGCGGCTTGCGCTAGCGCAGATCCACGCCACCCTCGCCCTGGCCGCTGCCGCCGCTGTGCACCCCAACGGTGAGTTCCTGGGCGCATGGCTCACGGTATTCAAGGAGGAGGGCACCGGTGTCTGACCGCAAGCTCACCGTGGAGGAGTGGGCGGCTACCGTGGCGTTCGTTCTCGCTGAGCACCCTGAGTGGATGGCCGCGACCGTCAATGCGGTGCAGAAGGGCGTCTTGGTGGCACAGGAGCGGCAGCTGGACCGGATCAGTGATCTCAGTTTGGGGTTGCATGAGGCGTTGCGTACGGAGCGGCGCGCTAAGACCCGCAGGCGGGATGTGATCGTTAAGGGGATCAAGGCGAGCAACATTCACCCTACCGTGTGGTCTAAGGAAGCTATTGAGAAGGAGGGCGGGGATGTCTAGGGTGCGGGTGTGTTGGCGGGGGAAGGTGCGTGCGGTGGGGCAGTCGCCGTTCCATGCCGCTCCGGTGATTGCGTTGACGGTGGAGGTGATCCTGCACACGGTGAATCCGGTGGATCAGTTGGGGCGTCTGGTGCAGGTGGAGTTGACTCCGGCGCGTGCGCGGGCGTTGGGTGACCGGTTGCATGCGTTGGCGGCGCGGGCTGAGGTGGGGCAGTCGAAGGAATTGGGGTAGGGGGGTTACTTCTCCTAGGATCCTATGCTACATTGCTCTTAAGCCCGAAGCCCGGGCCCACCGAAAGGAGCAAACCGTGACCACGACCGTAGCCGCCCAGCAGCTCCCCAAGCTCAGCACCACCGATCTGATCGCCCAGTACGACCTCGCGATGAGCGCCCGCACCCGGGTCATCTCCGCTGACGGCAACGACATCAGCCGCACCCAGAAGCGCATCAACCGCATCGTGGACATCCTCTCCGCCCGCGCTGACGCAGACGACGCCGAGGCACTCGCCTGGTACGCGAACTGATCGGAGAGGATGAGGATCATGAACTACTCCATTTTCGACACGTACGCCGTGCACTACCGCTGGGATGGCGTCAGCGAGCCTCAGCAATTCATGGGCGGCATCCGCGAGCTCGACACAGCGGTGACCATCGCGGAGTCGCTGTACCAGCACTTCGGCTCCGATCTGAAGGATACGTGGGTTCAGCAGGGCGACGCCCATATTGCCGTCACCAACCAGCGGTAAGGGGAATCAATCATGGGTGCACTGCGGATCAAGAACGTCGTGAAGCTGAACAGCGCCGGTCGGGAAGAGCTGGAAGACGCTGAGCTGTGGACGTACTTCCACGAGAACAGCGGAAGGCTGCATCTGTCCCTCACTACGCGCAACGGCGCCGGGCGCGCCACCTCTGTGGAGTTGTCCCCGGAGCAGGTGGCCAAACTGAAGGAGTACCTGGACGATCGCCGCTAGGTTCGATTGCATAGCTCCGGGGGGTTACCATCTTCCCGGAGCTATGCTACATTGCTCTTAGAGCGAAAGACGCTCACCCGGAAGGAGCAAACCATGGCCAGCATCAAGTGCGGCTGCTGCGGCGAGACCCACACCAGCGTCCAGGAAGTCAAGGACTGCTACACCGACGTTCGCATCCAGCTGGAAGAGGCCCGCTCCGAGGCGGCAGCCGAGCGCGCCAACGACCACGCCATGACGTTCGGTTCCGCCTACGCGCAGATGGCCAGCTACCAGGACTACATCAACAACTGACACAGCACGGAGACAGGGCCCCGGGGGGCAACCCGGGGCCCTGTCCTATGCCCCGGGCTTCAGTAGGCCCGTGCAGGCGTCCTCATGCCGTTTGCGGCTGTTGACCGCTGGCGCCCAGCGTTCCGGGGTGTTCACCGTCCACGCCTTGGCGCAGCACTTGTGGCATACCAGCACCCACGGGTACCGCACCGGCCGCAGCTGCGTCTCATCGTAGGTGTCCGTCATCACGCTCATGCCAGCTCCGGCCCGTCCTTGAAGATCACGTATTCGGTGGACCACTGACCCTCAGGCCAGTACTCCACCCGTTTCAGCTGCCCGCCATCGTGATACTCCACGCTACGGACCCTGGGGCAGGCGCGGGTGTGGATGCCGTGGCAGTTAGGACACACCTCGTCCTTCTCAAAGTACTCCAGCACCACAGCCCGCTGCTCCGGCCCCAGCCGTGCATCCTCCGGCGGCGCCATAGCCTCCAAGGCCTGATGATATGCGAGCGCGTCCGCACCAGCCGGGAGGGTACCGCGCTCATACGCCTCAATCCGGGCCGCAGACACCCCCAACAGCTCCCCAAGCCGCGCCCGGGTAATACCGGCCGCCTCCCGCACGCTACGCCGCTCAGGGCCGCTTACAGCCGTCAACGCGTGATAAGCCGCCGCCCACGCCGCCAACTCCTTCACGCCGGGATCCACACACCCTCCCTCACAAACCCATGCGTCCCGCAACACGGCCACAGCAGGGACGGGGTCATATCCAACGGCTCCCGGGAGACCAGCTGATGATCCCGCGTGGACTGCGCCATCCACCGGCCGTCCCGGTCCGTAGCCTTCATCACCGGACACCAATGCCAAAACCACGGGTTAGGGTCCTCCGGATGCGCCGTGAACCCCGCGCCAGGCCAACCGTAAGCGATGTCCGCGTTCAGCTCTACCGGGGCGATCTCCCACCAGTCACACCACTGCGACGGCGGAGTGTCATGATCCTCAACGGTCACGCTGACCTCCACCGCCCGCCCTCAATCCATCCGGGATCTCTTCCACCACGGCCTCCTAGTCCAGCACCCAGGCGTTCGTAGAAGGCGTGACCGTGCAGTCCACTTCAATCCACCCGCCCGGCGGCACCCGGAACGTCGACAGCGGCAACGCCGCAGCAGACTGCGAGTACACCGTAGTCATAGAAGGCGCGGACACCCCACCCATGTACGTGCCGATCTTCACCGCCGTCACCGTGCCGCCCGCGAGCGTCACGTTAGCCCACCGCCAATGCGGATTCGCCACCGCCGTCGTACCGGCAGGGATCACCGTCGCCGTCACCGGCCCGGGGCGCTGCTGCCCGTCAATCACCTCAAGCCCGGTGGTCGGGATAGAGATGCTGGCCGCCGTGTACAGGCCGGTCAGCTTGATCCGGCCCAGAGAGAACTGCACACCACCGTTCCCGTCATCCCGGCACGTAGGCGCCGGAGACTCCGTGTCCATCTGCACAATGTCCACGAACGGCCCGATACCCGAAGCGCCCTGGCCGAACACGTACCAGTTGTACACGCAGCCTTCCACGGAGACCTGATCCCCGTAGATCGCGTGCCCGGCGCCGACCGAGTTGAAGTAGTAGCCCACCAGGCCCAGTGCAGACCAGGAGTACAGCAGCCGCACGTTGCGCATCACCGTGTGCTCCGTGGCCAGGAAAGCCCACGTGTACCCACCCCAGACACTGAGGTTCTGCACGTCACACAGATCATTGTTGCCGTTAGCGGGCATCAAAATACCCTTAGACGCACCACCGGAGAACCCAGCCGGGGAGTTGAAGTCATTAGCCGCGTACGTCCCGGTCACCGTCACCGTCACATCCCGCACCACAGCCTGCGACAGGCCGCTAAAGTCCGCGCCGCAGTAGTTCCACCCCGACGCCGACAGGGGGGTAGCGATCGTCACACCCCGCAAGGAGAAACACATGTTCGAAAACACCAGGTTGCTGTCACCGTAGTGGTTCGGCTGCGTCGGCCCGCCAATCACACACGGATTCCCAGCCGCCGAAATCGAGGAGGCCTGCGCCGACTGGGAGGCGAACACCCCACCCGACACCAGAGTCATCCCGGCGTTCTGGAACGTCAGCTGCTGCCAATGCGCACCAACCCCGGCCCCAGCCGGGTCCAGGCACTCCAACCCGGCGTACACCTTGTTCACCGTGGTAGCCGGGATAGGTAGCGTCAGCTGCGCGTTGCCCAACGTAGACCCGCCGGTGACAAGCGGACCGAAGACGCCGTACATCCCCGGCGGCCCCACTGCCACACCCCGGCCGGATGAGCCTGCTTCCGCATACGCCACCGCAGCATTCAGCGCCGACTGGATCGCTGCGGTGTCATCCGTAGCCCAAAACACCAGCGTTGAGCTCACCGTGGTGGACGCGGCTGCCGCCAGCGTCACATGCCCGGAGTCCGTGAACCCGGTGATCGTCGTCACCAGAGCGCTGACGCCGGACGGCCCGGCGTTCCTAACGATCACGTGCTTGCCTACGTCCGCCAGCTTGAACGGCGTAGAGGTCGTGCACGCCAACACCGTGGGGTTCGTCACGGAACTCATCGCGCCGTCATGCACCACCTGGCCGTCACCCTTAGCACCGTAATTCCCCACCGGGAACTGGTACGCCGGAGTGGAGGACACGGTCTGCCAGGTGCCGTCACCAGCCAGAAACCTGCTCTCACCGCCGGGCGGCGCCTGGATGGCGGTGCCTTGGATCTTGGTCACCAACGGCACCGTGGAAGTGCCGCCGATGTCACCGCCGAGCTGAACGAATGAGGCGCTGGTAGGCGCAGGCGTCACCGGGGACAGCTGCGCCAGATCAACCGTAGCGCCGTAGGAGGACGGGATGTTGACGATGTACGTCACCGGACTGGTGTCGTTAATGTGCTCCGTGATCTGCCACGCCCACCCGGTAGGCAGCAGCCCGGCGTTGTCCGTAGTCACCAAACCCGGCAGGCTGATAGCCCCCACTTGCAGCTGCACCGTGATAGGCGTCTGCGGGATGATCGTATGCCCGGTGGCGTTCACGATCCGGGCGGTGGGTGTGAACGCCACCCAGCCGGTAGCCAGACCGGTACCAGCACCAGGAGGGTAGGAGCCGGTCACGGTAATCGTCGTCAGGCTCACGCCGCCTCCTCCATACAAAAAGGTGGGTGTGCCCGTCCCCGGTAACACACCCACCAAGATCAGACTAGCGGCGCTTCCCGTACACGGGATAGATCAACCGTGCCGGGCAACACAGATTAAACGGCTGAGGCACCTCACACCCACGCTCAACGAGCGGGTTGTGCTGCAACCAGTCCGCCAACTCACCCACCGTGGTCTCCTGCATACGGGAACCATCCGGCAGCAGTTCCCCAGCCTCAGGCTCGAACATCACCGGCTGCCCTCCACAAGAGCCCGCAGATCAGACTCCAGCAACTCATGATAAAACCCGTCCGCACCCGGCCTACCCAGCAGGCCCGCCGGTTGCAACGGCGTGCGCGGCCCCTTAAACGCATTACAGACCGCCAGCGCATCCAAGAACCGGGCCACCCGGTCCACCGGACCCTCACCCTGATACACGTCCACCAGACACCTCAATCCCCATCGCCTTAGCGACCGCCCGCACCGTAGGGCACGGGTAAGCGCTGTGCTCATGCGAACCAGGCCAGCACGCCGAGCAGTACACCGGCATATGCCGGAACGGCCGGTGCAGCTCCAAGACCGCCAGCAGCGCCTTATCCACATCAACACCCAGCCGGGCTAGCGCGTTGCCGTTGACCGTACCGTCCGGCAGGACCAGCGGCTCCGGGCCTTCATGCCCGCAGTCCACGCAGTACCACGGCTCATCCTCACTGTGCGGCCCCAAACAGTGGTGGTCCACGCTGTCATCCGACTGGGGATTCCGGCACGAGTGCACGCTCCACCGCCTCCTCACACACCTTGTGGCACGGCACCTGCTTCACCGGGTGCTTGAGCACAGCCATCTTCCCGCAGTGCTTACACACCCCGGCGTAGCCCCGGCCAGCCACCACAGCGTGAGACCAGTCCAGGCTGCCCCACGCAGTACGCCCAGGTTCCGTCTGCACGCTCTTACGCGGGGCCACCGTTACTCCTCTTGTGAGCGGCGCCGGATTCGAACCGACCGGCCCGGCGCTGGCAGGCGCCTTCACCGTTGCTGCCACAGCTAGCCATACCGCAGCTAGCACACCACCGCCGCCAGCTATCCTACTCGTCCCGGCCGTACGCCGCGTCACGAGCACGCCGCAGCAACCGGATCAGCTTGTTCAACTCATCCCGGTCCAGCCCAGCGGTGTAGTACTCACCCAACGGCTCCGGCGGCCACGCCTGCGCAGCCGCGTACTCCTCCAGGCTCACCGGCGGGTAGCAGGCAATCGACAGCGACACGCTGCCCGTGAGATCCAGCTCAGTTGAGGTAAGCGTCGACCAGTGAAGGGTCAGACGCGGGCTGGTCGTCATCACCTTCCCGGTGACTTCCCCAACCTCGTTCCACGCATTGCTCTCTACAGAACGAGAATGTGCAATCACTTCTTTCGGCATCGCGCCGTCCTCCATCGCGGAGTAGAAGGCCGCATCGCGCAGCCCGACTACCCCGGGATGCTACCAGGGAAGCGGAGACGGGGTTCGAACCCGTGTGCACAGCTTTGCAGGCTGCTGCCTCACCACTCGGCCACTCCGCCGCGTACGCCCGGTGGGAGTCGAACCCACACGCCACTAGGGCAACGGCTTTTGAAGCCGTCGCGTCTGCCATTCCGCCACAAGCGCGTGGACGTTGCAGGGATCGAACCTGCGACCTGCGCCGTGTGAAAGCGCTGCTCTCCCGCTGAGCTAAACGTCCAAGAGCGTGGGGAAGGACTCGAACCTTCCCCACCCAGGGCTTAGCCGAACCTACCCAAGTAGCGACCCTGGGGGCACTCGGCAGGCTATGACACACCTGGATGACCGGTCGATCCTTGCAGACCGGCACACGCGTCGGGACGACAGGATTCGAACCTGCGTGGTCCTGCTCCCAAAGCAGGTGGGCAACCTCTACCCCACATCCCGAAACTGCTGGGCCCGCTACTACGGGTACAGGGATCTTGCCCGGGTACTTGCCCACCGCGCAGGCGTGTTCACCGAGTTGGCCTCCCTGCCCGCCGGGTAAGGGTTCCGGCGGCCACCAGCCGTGGAGACTACAGGCTTCGAACCTGCGACCTTCTGGGTGCAAACCAGATGCTCTACCAACTGAGCTAAGTCCCCTACACACCGGTCACGGCGGACACCGGCAAGACCCCCGGGGAAAATCGACGTTCCCCGGGAACAGGCCCCTGCGGTTTCGAGGACCGCAGCAACCCACCACCGTCGGGATAGCAGGACTCGAACCTGCGACCTCCTGGCCCCCAGCCAGGCGCGCTACCAGACTGCGCCATATCCCGGTGCTGGCTGCTTTGAGGGGGGTACCAATTCCTCTCCGCTTTCTCCTGTACGCGCGTACCCGCCAGGGATTGGCCCACCAGCGGACCGCGTGGCCAGGGACGGGATCGAACCGCCGACCTACCGCTTTTCAGGCGGTCGCTCGTACCAACTGAGCTACCTGGCCAAGCGTCACCGTCTCTGTTTCATGACGAACATTCCTGCGCCGCGCACCCGGATCTCCCGGGCAACCATACGACGGTGACACGCTCCCCCACCTGGACTCGAACCAGGGACACCTCGGTTAACGGCCGAGTGCTCGTGCCAACTGAGCTACAGGGGATCAAGCGGGCCGTTTTTGGTTAGGGTCATGCCCAGGACCCGTACCAGCAGCATCCAGGAGGCTGCCGCTGGCCGTGCGCGCCGGAGGAATTGAACCTCCGACCTGCTGCGTATCAGGCAGCTGCTCTCACCAACTGAGCTAGACGCGCTGGAGCCGTAGACAGGCCAACCTGCATTTGTCGTCCCAGGCAGCTTGTTTCCACCTGAGAGGCAACCCGCCGTCGCGGACCTTCGCGGTTTTCAGCCGCACTCTCGACCTACAGCGTGGCAGGAGCAGGATTCGAACCTGCGTGGCTTTCGCTCTCGGTTTACAGCCGAGCCCTTTCGACCAACTCGGGCACCCTGCCATGCGGTAGCTCACCGCTGTTTCATGCACGATCGAATGGGGCGCGGTCCGGAGATCTCCTCCGGCACCATGGCGTTGAGCTACCAATGAAGTGACACAGTGATCGAGCAAGGACCACAGTCGACGCAGCCCCGACCGGAGATCTCCTCCGGCTCCACTCCGTACCACTTCGCGGTCCTGACGGGACTTGAACCCGCGACCTCCACCTTGACAGGGTGGCGAGCACTCCAACTGCTCTACAAGACCATGCGTAACCGTTGACACCCCGGAACGTCGTAGAGCTCAGCAGTGCACTACCAAGCCACCTTCGGACCAGAGTCACAGCCTTCGCAGACGCACGGGAACCACACGCCTTCGGCTGATCGAGCCGTTGACGGGAGTCGAACCCGCTACCTCCACGTTGGAAGCGTGGCGCCCTGCCAGTAGGGCCTCAACGGCGTGAACCAGCACAGTGATCAACTCGGCTCCGTTACAAGCCTGTCCGGAGACGTCCCCCGGCTCTACGCCCGTACTGTTTCGCTAGCACTAGGGGGACCGAACCCCTAAGCCCGTCGGCTGTCCGCCAGGACGTACCACCCACCGTTCCGCTACGTCCGCGCACCCTATGCGCAAGAGGTTGGGCGCGCCCAATAAAAACCTCGTAGCTGGGAAGTGACTCCCACTCGTGGCGGAGGTAGGACTCGAACCTACGGCCTCTGGGTTATGAGCCCAGCACGCTACCAACTGCGCTACTCCGCTACGCCGGTGTCCTGCCGCCTGCCTGGGGCAAGGGCACCGGTCCCGGCCTGGAGGGGATCTCCGTTCCCTCCCTGCCGTTGCCTCTATATTACGCTACTCACGGGGGTGGGGGCAAACCCCTAACGCGCCCGCTCCACCATCCGCACCGAAGTCACGTACTCCGTCTTCACCGCCAACACCGTCCGGTGCCGCCAATCCTTGAAGTACACAAACCTAGCGTCATCCCCCTGCGCGTCATTCCCGGCCTTCCAATACAAGGCCTCCACCTTCTCCGCGCGCGGCGTGGCATGCAGCCCCCCCGGCTCCGTGTACGCGATCTCAAAGGTGTGCATGTCCGTGGCGAGCGCCTCAACCATGATCAGTCCTCAGTGGTAGATAGTGATGATCTATGCTTCCGGCCACACCGGCTGCTCCCCCGACCAGTCCGGCGGCAGACTGTCCCAGCCGTGCGCATCCTTGATTGCCGCCACGAGCATCCCGTACAAGGCGTGCGCAGGAGCCATATGCAGGCCGCTCTGGGCTAGCTGTACGTACCGGGCGCGCTCGGCCTCGTAAAACGCCCTGTGCGCCTCCATAGACGCCTCCGCAGCGTCCTGTGGCTCAAGGCCCAGAGCTTGCAGCCGCCGGGTACCGCGCACCCGCTCCACCTGACTCACGACGGCTCCTCCGGACGCAGCCGACCCAGAGCGCCCTCAACCGCCCAGTAGCCGAACGCATGCACCAAGTCAGCCAACTGCTGATGCAGATCCGGCAGCGGCATCGTGCCGTCAATCACCCTGTACGGATCAACCACCGCAGGGTTGATCCGGTACTTGCTCATCGCGGCGCCGCTATCCCACGCCTTCACGCAGTAGTCCGACAACGCGGAAGCCAGCTCACCCAGATCCCCACACATCGGGTACGGCGGATCCAGGCGAACCCGGTAGCGGGTGACCGGGTTGTCCATCTCCACGACGTGGGTGGCGTCATCGCTGAGCTTGTACATGGTTGCCGGTACGTAGTCTTCAAGGTTCATGTTGGCTCCCTGGTCGGCTTACCCGCCGGTGACGGAGTGTGCCTTTGCGCTGGTCAGCGGGATGCGCCTAATCGTCGATACCGAGTCGCAGAATGTGGTTGATCTCAGTGCGAGTCAGCCGGAACCACTCACCGTGAATACGCCGCGACGCCAGGTCCCGGTGCAGCGAGTGCTCCAGCTCTCGCGTACCAGGAATGGAGCCCACAACGTGCAGCGGGTCAGCACTCCCAATCTGAAGAGACTTACGCCGCACGCTGGGAGACTCCGAGTAGCCCACCTTGTACTTGTTCGTGTTGCCGGACCGGATGATATAGATCCGGCCTTCGCCTGATGCCATGATGGCGGTACACACCTTCCAGAGAGGTCGTGTCACGCCCCGGGACGGTGTCAGCCGTCGCCGGGGTCCTTACTGTTCTTGCCCTACTGGTCTGGGGTGGCCCCGCACTTAGGGCACGCCTTGTGATACTCCGGCAGGAACGCATGCCCGCACCCAGGGCACGTATACGCCCCGTACGCCGCCAGCCAGGAACCCTCCGTCAGGCCGCGCAGCTCCGTCACCGCCCACACCAGCGCGTCCATCCGGTCCGGGGAAACGCCGATGCCGGGGACGAAGCTGCACAGCTGGTCCTCCAGCTCCGGCAAAGTACCCACGTGATGCATCCGGCCCATCTCATACAGGGAAGACACCGGCTCAGCGCGGATCACCTTGCCCCTAGAGGCGTGCACCGTTTTGTACGGGATCTGCGGATCCAACGTCCGCAACGTGTTACCAATGTAGTCGCCGCCGTTATTCACCTCAGCGACAATGCAGTCCGCCTTATGGTTCCGGTACACCCAGATAGCCCGGCGCATCACCTCATTAGGCGTACCCCGGAAGCTGTAGTCACCCAGCACATACCCGTGATCCCCACAGTGGCCCACCACGACGATGCCGGACTCATCAGACTCATCACCAGAGGTGACCGCAGGGTCAATAGCCACCACAACCCTGGTGAGCTCCGGAACCTGCCCCTGACCCACCCGGCACTGGTCAATCACACCCCGGCTCCACAGCGCCCCCTCAATGTCCTCCAGCAGCTCACCCTCAAGCTCCTGACGGCCCAGACGGGAACCCTCATACCGGTGCTTGAGCTCAGCCAGCGCCGTAGCACTCAGGTTCAGTGCGTTCTCCCACGTGGAGCCACGCGTGACATGCACAGAGCCGTCCCGGCGGCCCACCAGGTCCCGGATCAGCTTCGTAGGCCTAGGCGTCGTAGTCACCACAATGCGGGGTTTCTCCCCCTTACGCAGCGCAGGGACAAGACCCTCATGCCACGTAGCCTCATACCGCCAGGAGCCGAGCTCGTCGCAGTTGTGTACTAGTGTCCCATTTGCAACGAATTCGTGGGCGCCCTCAACCTGAAGGTCAAAGACATCAGCCAGCCCAGCGGGCTCGACCCTCACGACGTCCGTACCGGGTACGGCACAGATCCCCGCAGAATCGCTGACGGCCGTCCTTAGGCTCAAACGGGGTTCCGCAGTACTCACACCCAGGGATGCCGAGCCGAGCACGGTTACGGGCCCGTTTGGCGGCGTCTCCGGCCCGCTGGCGGCACTGGCCGCCGCAGTAGACGGTACGGCGGTCCGGGGGGATGAATCCGGTGCCGCACCACTCACACTCCCGCTCAGGCAGCGGGGCGTCTCCGCGTTCCCGGTGATCTGCCCGGAACGCGGCAGCCTTGCACTGCGGGGAGCAGTACATGGCGCGCTGTCCCTTGGACATGAACACGGTGGCGCACACAGTGCAGGTGCGTTCCCGCTCAGGCCGGTCAGCCCAGGAGTCCCGGGCCTTAGCGCTGCGCTGTTCCTGGTACGCAGGGGCGGCGACGCCACGGGGGTGTTCAAGGTTGTGGAGCCGGATGTGGTCAGCGCGGGTGAGCAGCTGCAAGTTGCCCGGATCATTGTTGGTGACGTCGTGATCGACGTGGTGGACAACATGGCCGTCGGGCAGGGGCTGCCCGTGTACGCGTTCCCAGACTGCAACGTGCAGCAGGCAGCCGGTGCGGTCTGCGTAGTGGCCGGTGCCCCGGCCGCGCTGGTACCAGCGCACACCTTCCCACTCGATCCAACGCGGTGGCCCGAAGACGAAGTCCATGCGCTTAGTGTATCTCCATAGCGCAGCGCCCGTGCTTCCACCCACCCGTGTTGTTCCGTCCAGATGCGATGGTTCCCCGTCACCCGCACACTCGTCCCCGCAGAAGTCACCACCCGCAACACCTCAACATCACGTTGAGTCATCTGCGTGGCAGTCACCCGGCGCCAGCCCCTACGCGTCCACACCCAGTCACCGGGACGCACATCCTCAATAGGCACGTCCCCCGCGTCCGTGAGCACTAGCTCCCCGCGCGCCACGCACCAGGCTCCCCAAAGGTTCGCCCCGCGCGCACGTTCCGGCTGGTCAGCGGAGTAACCGTAGATCTTAGAGCCGTTGGCGAGAATGATCTCCAGCTCGTTACGCCGGTAATTGCCCAGCTCACCCTCACCGATAGCAGCGAGGATCCCCGTGGAACCCTCGATACACACCTTGCGGGTATCCCGGAACGTAGGCGCAAACACAGCCCACTCCGAGCCCGGCAAACGCAACGCCTGACGCACCAACCACGTACTGCCGACCAGGGACTTACCGAACCCGCGCCCAGACATCAGCAGCCAGATCACAAACCCGTCATCCACACCCGCACAGCCACACGCGAAACCCTGCGCATCCGGCAGATGATGCCCCGGATGATCCGGCGGCAACTGCTTAGGGCGGAACGTGTCCGGGAACTTAGCCGCCCTAAGCGCCCCAAGCTGCCGTTGCAGACTTACATACTCATCCCGCTGCGCCTGCAACGTAGCCAGCTGCTCCCGCAGCATCATGAGCCTGCTCGGCGGCGATAGCGGCGGTGAGTTCTGCGATGGCGGCGTCAAACGCTCCAACCGTCACCACCTCCGCTTTGATGTCCACCTTCATGGCCGCGTCCAGCCCCAGGAGTTTCGCTTTCCGTTCCTGGATGGCCAGCAGGTCCCGGCGGGCCCGGGAGTTAGGCGCCGTGTCATACACAGGGGTGCCGTCCGGGTTGATAGCGATCTTCCCGGACTGAGTGACGTGCGGGTGCTTGGTCAGCACGTCCCGCCACGCCAGAGCACGCAGAGCTTCCAGCTCCTCAATCTCCCCGGCGATAACCTCATCCATCGTCGCCCGCAGTCGTGCGGCTGCCTGCTGGTAGGCGAGGGACGCGTCTTTGCCTGCGACGGCTTCTGAGATGCCGAGTTCTCTGGCGATGTCTGCGTAGCGGGCGCCTCTGGCTTTCATGGCGACGACGCGGGCGCGTCGGTCTGCGACTTCTGCTTGTTTGGCTATGTTCATGGTGGGTCCTTGAAGGGGTTTGCTTGATGCCGTTGCCCGCTGGTGGGGGAAGGTGACTTCCTGCTGGTCAGCGGGTTTCGTCTCCGGGTTGTTGGTTGGTTTTCAGCATGTACGCGATCAGGCGTAGAGCCTCGTCCGGGGTGAATCCGGCGGTGACGTACTGCCGGTACATCTCGTGTGTCGCGATGGCTGCTTGGAGGAGGGGGTTCATGTCGTTGATGGCGTCTGGTTCGTTCACGGTGGGTCCTCAGGTGGCAGCCGTTTGCGGAGTTTGTTCATGAGCTCGTGGATGTCTTGGTCCGTGGTGATGCGGGCGCCGTGCATGTGGAACAGTGCCTGCGTGTCACGTTCCCGCCGGTGCCTCTGGGTGATCTCACCGAGGAGGGCGAGGATCATCCCGTCATCCCAATCGTCATACCTCGGGTCATCCAACGCGGCGGCGAGGGCTTTGACCGCTTGCCGTAGGGTTTTGTTCACCAACGCCCACTGTCCTCCGATCCGGTAGGTCACTGACCGGCCGTCACCGTCATGTAGGCCAGCGCCAGCCACGCGGCGTCCGCCAGAGCGTTGTGGGTGTCTTTGGGTTTGTTCGGCAACGGTGGGTTACCTGCGCGGCGCCACAGTTGCATGAACTCATTCGTATACATCGGTATCCCCTGCGGCAGATCAACCATGGGGCCGAACAGTTGAGCCATGGCTACGTGGTCATACGCGCCGAAGTACGCCCACAGCTGCGGGTCCGTGCGGGCGAGGATGAACTTGCGGACCTCATCCCGGATCACCGACTTGGGGACCACGAGAGCGAAGTCCGGGTGGGCCGTGTCCCACTCCCAGTACTTGACCGGGGTGTGCGTGCGCCCGGCCCTGTCCATGGTCTGCCGCGTGTGGTCATACGCGACTTTCACCGGGAGGTGCGGTAGGACGTTCTGGCTCAGCCACGGATGCGCCACAACCCGGTCGATGGTGTGGTCGTCAGCGGTGATGTAGTACAACTGGCCGGTGTGCGGCGGCAAGCTGACCATCCCGAACGACACTAACTCGACCGTCACCCCGTCATCGACGAACTCGGTGTCATAGAAGACGTCCGTCATCACTGCCCCGTGTACAGGCGCGGGCCTGTCCGGTTCATCAGGTCTTGGCGCAGCTGGTTCAGTTCACACTCCAGGCGGGCGATCTTCCCCAGCAGCTCCGCCGTCATGGTCTTAGCCACATGCGTCAGGGCCACGTCAGCGGGGAACGGGATCACCACGACCTGCCGCCCTAGCCGCGCGGCCAGTACGTCCTGATACTCCCTCGCGTCGTTCGGGCTGAGGGCTTCACCGGTCGGGCGGATAAACAACACATCATCCGGATCCAGGGTAACTTTCCCGACCACCGACCACTCGGCCGGTAGCTGCTCCAGCTTGTCCAAGCGCGCAGCCAGCGTCCGCAGTACCCGTTCGGCTTCTTCGCTCGTCATTCGTCTTCCCCCGGGAACGGATCGCCCCACTGATCTACAAGATACGTTTGGCCGTGATGGCCGTGGATCGCGAGCACATCCGACAAAGTGCCGTACACGGCGGTTGACGACGTCTTCGTACGCCACCGCAACGCGCACGAGCCGTCCGAAAACCAGATCCCTTCCGCGACCACGCCTGTACCCGACACGCCGGTGGCGTCCTGTTCGCGGTACAGGTAGAAAATCCTGGGTTTACCGGTCATGCACATTACACAACGCGGAACCCGGTGCGGCTTGGCGGGGGCAGCGTCCGTCACCGAACGGTTGCAGACACAAACCCTGGTTGCGGTGCGCTTTCGCCCGGCGGCGTCCGGGGCCGGAAGTGGGGATCAACCGGTCCGCGTTCTGCTGCATCAGCCGCAGCTTGCGGCGCTGATTGCTCAGTCGGGCTTCGGCTTTGAACAGTTCCGCGAGCTTGCGGTCACGACGACGGCGCCCGTCAGGGTAGCGTTTCGGCAGCCAGTCGGCAGGTTCGGTGCTGATCTTCCCGTCCTCAACGGCGGTAACCGTGCGGATCTCGCTGCCGACCTGGATCTGGTCGCCGACGCGGTAACGCCCGTCGCTGTAAATCGTCTCCCCCGTCACCTCCCGGCCTCCTCAAGCCACAACCCAGCCTGCGCCAGCGCATTCAACACCATCTCACGGGCATGCGACTTGCCGAGCTTGAGCGCGGCGGCTTTCGCGTCCGTGATCAGCTCCCGCGCCGACGGCTTAGGACGCGGCAAAGCGTCGGTCGCGATCGACAGGCTCATGCCGGTGAGCGTCTGCGCGTAGAGCGGCATCTGGACGGCGTTACCCGGGGCGCACGGCAGGCCAGCGGCCGGGGTAACGCCGTTGCCGCCGAGGTAGAGGGTCTGGGCGCCGATGTTACGGATCGTAAGCAGCGGATAGTCAACAGGCACGGTGTAGTTCACAGGCCACGTCACAGTGATAGGTCCTTGATATGCGGTGTATGTGTGGGGGTCAGTAAGAGTGATGCGCAGAGGTCCCGGGGGGATAGGCGTCCACGTCACGGGCGCACCCCCGGGCAGATGACGCGGCGGGTCACTTCAGGTCTTTGAGGGCCTGCGCGGCGGCTTCCTCAACGGCCGGAGCGGCCGTCTGTGCGGCTTTCCCGGCGTCCGTGGCCACAGCTGCCGCCTCGTGCTCCACGTCCGCTACAGCCGTCTCTGCGGCGGTTTCTGCGGCCTTCTCTACCGGTGGGGCGTCCTTCTCAAAGATGGCCTCCACCTTGTCCGCGAACTCATGCAGGGCTTCAGCGAGCCGGTGTAGCGCGTTCACCATGGCGGTCCCTTACTCGTTTCTCCGCCTGAGCTTGCGCCGCAACACGGAGCGCGGTGAGATCGTACAAACGCCGCCTCGCATGCCCAGGGTCCCGCTGAGAAGGTACCCGGTAGAGGGAAACCCAGTACCTGATAGTGCCCTCAGCAACCTTGAACATCGTCGCAGCAGCTTTAGCGTCAGCGAACAAGGGGGACCGCCCCCGTTCAAGCCGTTGCGCGGAGGGACGGCGCCTAGTGCGCGCCAATACCGAAAGCATCGTTGGTGATCTTCATCGTGTCAAGTGCGGGCATGCGAAAGCCCCCGAACCCTTCCCGGGCCGGGGGCTTGCCGGTGGCTCCTTAGGCCGTGACCGCCACCACCATCAGCGGGCTCAGGCCATCGTGGCCCTTCAGCGCCAGCGCCTCGGAGGTGTGGAAGGTAACGTAGTGCAGCTTGTTCCAGGAGTTGAAGTAGACGCCTGCGTGGGTGAAGACCTTGACAGACTTGCGGGTCTCGGTGAAGGTCTCGTCCTCGATCGTCACGGTAACGCTGTAGGTGGCCTTCGCGGTGGTCTTGGTGGCGGTCATTTTCAGCTCCTTCGCGGCGCCCGTACTTCGGGCTACATGAGTAGCATAGCATAGGTGTATCACCCCCGGGAAGACCCCGGGGGTGACCAATTCCACCTTTTTCTCTACACCAGGGAGCGGAAGTACTTGAACACCCCCGCCCAGTCCGCACTCTCGATCGTTGAAGTCTTCAGCTCCGACCGGTCCCGCAGCCACTCCCCCGCGCCCTTGCGGAACGCCTCCACGCTTTCTAGCGACAGGTGCTCCCACACCTCACCGTTGCGCCACGACGTCGGACGCTGGTCGGTGGAGTAGAACTTGTGCAGGTTGCGGATCACGCTACGGGTGGAGGCCGCGTTCGGCTTGGGCGCCTGCGCGGCGATCATCTCGCGGCCCAAGGCCGTGACCTCAATCAGCTCGCAGCCGCCCGCGTCACGCACGTCCCAGTTCTGCTTGACGATGCCGCAGTCCCGCAGGTCCAGGATCATCGCCCGGCTCATGACGTGGGAACCGTTGATGTACAGACCGGCCGCCTTGGCGGGTCGGCCGGGTGCGGAGCGCCAGCCGTTGGAGAAGTGGCCGCCGTGGGCGGCGAGGAGAGTGAGGATCTGGGTCTGCTTCCAGGTGAGCTTGGTGATCTGCTTGTTCATTTCGGTCTCCTGTCCGGCGCCTGTCTCTCAGGCCTAGGAGCAATGTAGCATAGCCACGTGGAGGGACGCTACCACCCCCGACAAGCGAAAACGCCCCTCCATGGGCACACACTTGAATCAATCAACCAGAGAACTCGTGTACTCCCGGATATTCGCGCACACAATGTCCGCCGTCACCAACGTCGCCCCCGCCTCCGCGTGATCCGCCGCCATCAACAACACCGCCACCGCCACCGTCAACCCCACCCCCGGCTTCGGCGCCCAAGGCTCCAACCTGCGCGCCCCCGCCCGCAACAGAGCCGGAACCGTCTCCACGCTCACCTCCACCAAGTCAATCCCATACGCCACCCCCTCCATCGCCTCGCGCAGATCCGTCAACTCCTTCGGCGCCCACCCATCAACCGTCAACCGCACCAACAAGTACGCATGCAGCCTCTTCGCGCTCTCCTCCAACGCGTCACGGATCAACGTGATCTGCGCAAAGGTCTCTTCCAGGTTCATTACGCTCCCTTCCGCGCCCGGTCCCTCCGAACTAGGGCCACGACGTCCCCTAGGGTCGCCGCAGCCCTGGCCCGCAGGGCTCACAGGCTCCAGCTGAGCACGTCCGCACGCCCGGTCCCGTACCCGAACTCGATCTTGGTGACCTTCACAGACACATCCAGGTTGAAATACACATCCACCGTCACCGACGCGCCGACCCGGTTGAGGTCCACGGCGGTGTCATCCTCCACCACGTACGGCAGCGGCCGAGTGTCGCTGACGAAGTACTCCACGACCGGCGTGAACTGGAACCCGGTGCTGCCGACCGCGTACACGCTGTTGACCGGGTCAGTCTGGAAGTCGGTGGAAGTCAGGCCGGTGTGGCCGTTGGAGAACGTCAGCGTCGCCTCGTAGTACTTCGTCCCCGGCTTCGGAGCGACGCGGGCAAGCGTGGAAACCTCCGCGACACTGCTGAGGTTCACCAGGACCTGCGAGTACCCGGGAACCGCGCGGTTCAGGCCGACGTCGCCGGTGTGCGCCGGGGCGTTCGCGGGGCCGCACGCGGACAGCGCGCCCGCCAGGGTCAGGCCCAGGGCTGCGGCGGTGAGGGTCTTGACGGTCTTGTTCATGATCTGCTCCTTCGTGTTGTCCGGTCTTTCCGGACTAGCCGGGCCCCACCCCGCAGGGTGGTTCCCAGCTGGCCCGAACAGGTCAGAACGCGTCCAGCAGTGCCCGCAGCTTGGCGACACCCTCGGCCAGTTCATCGCCGTAAGAGTCGTTGTCGATCTTCAGCCCGTCTGCGATGCAGTCGAAGCGCTCCAGGATCTCCAGGGCCTCGCGCCGTGCGATCTCGTTCATGGTGTCCTCCTTGTCGGTGCCCGCCGTTCGGGCTATGTGAGTAACGTAGCATAGCCGATTGGGGATGGCAAACCCCCAGGCCTCAGCCCATCCCCAGCAGCCGCAGCAACTCCCCACCCTCGGCCTGCTCCAACGCGCCAATCCGCTCCGACCGCAGATGATCCAGCACCAGCTCCACCAAGTCATCCCACGGCACCTGCACTGCGATCTCCTCAGGGCCCGTCTGCGACAGGCCGCCATGCTCATCCCGAACGTAGGAAGGCGCAGCCTCCCCGTCGGTCACCGGCATCCTGTCCCCCAGGCCCCGACGGTCAGCCTCCGAGCCTAGGACGCGCGCCGCGAACACCACGTGCCCCCGAGCCCCGCCGCCGTGGTAGAGGTTGCCGAGCTTCGTCCGCGTACTGCGCATGATCAACGCCCCCTGCGCAGCAGCAGGTTGGTGAAGGACGCGATCAGGACAGTGCCGACCGCGACCGCGAACAGCTGCAACGGGCGTTCCGCGAGATCCACGAGCCAGCCGCAGAACGTGTTGAACGCCTCGGTGAGATCGTTGACGGGCATGATGTTCTCCTTCCGGGTGGGGCCGGGAGGTCCAGCCCTATGAGTAGCGTAGCACACTCCCTGGGGTTCGCAACACCACACATACACCTCCATCGAGTACCATCACGAACGTGACCACCAACCGCCTCGCCGCCCTACGCTGCGCGATCGAGATCTGGTCCACCCAGGCCAACGACAGCACATGGCCACCCCCACCAGCAGAAATCCTGCGACTAGCCACCGAGCTAGAACAATGGCTCGACCGCCCGCAGGACCGACTCACCCTCACCGCCAGCAACCTGCGCCCCATCACATAGACGAAAGGCACCGCCATGGCCAACCCCCAGGTCCCCGTCAGCTACGAATTCACCCTCACCGTCAACCCCGTCGACATCGAAGGCAACCCCGTAGCCGACACCATCACCTGGACCAACTCCGACACCACCGGCGCCACCACCGTCACCCCCGGCGCCACCAGCCTCGAAGCCACCATCGCAGTCCCCGTCCTAGCCACCCCCGTCAGCCCGCTGCCGGTAGGCGTCATCATCACCGCGACCGACGCGAACGGCATCACCGGCACCTACGCCTTCGACGTCGTCGCCGACGTCGCCTCCTCCTTCACGCTCGCAGCCACCACCCCCGTGAAGATCCCCGCAGCGTAGACTGGCACACGCCACTACGAACAAAGCAGGGCCCCCACCGTCCGGTGGGGGCCCCTGCTGCGTCCTACCGGCCCTGCCCGTTCTCCCGCGCCCACTTGCGCAGGTCCGCATCCACCTTCTTGGCGGCCTTGGCCTGCGCCTGCGCGTAAATCTCCCGGCTACGGCCGTCCACGTCCGCCGCACCCTCCAGCCGCGCGATGGACCGCGCCAGCCGGATGGACTCCACCGCCCACTTGTCATGGTCCGGGTGCAGCTTGCCGTCCCGGCTGTACCAGTCCATGTCCCAGCAGCGGGACGCCAGCGCGTTACGGGCGCCGCGCTCCGTCTTCGGGGTATCCATGCCGACCTTCAGCGGCTCACCGTCGTCACCCCTGGGGGTCAGCGCGTCCTTCTCCGCCTTCGCCGCATCCTTCGCGGCACGCGCTTCCTGCTTCTGCGCCTCGCTCTTGCGCTCAGCCTCCCGGTAGGCCGGGTCCACCGGCGCCTGCGGGAAGCACACCGTGCACATCAGCGTCGTGTACTTGGCGATCATCTCGGTGACCGTGTTGCCGGACTCATCCGGCAGGAACGAACGCAACGTGTCGTGGCGCAGAGTCGAGCAGCCCTCGAAGTGCACGTGTCCGTCCGGGACCACGATGTACCGGGTCCAGCCGTACGCGGTGTGCAGGCCTTCCAGGGCGGTCAAGGCCTCATCCAGCGCGTAGCCCTTGGCGGTGGCGCGGTCCAGCTTGGCGCCGGTCTGCTCGGTCTTAACCATCGCGGTGCGCAGGCGGCGAACGCGGCCCAGTTCCATGGACAGTTCGACCAGCATGTTGTCGATCGCCTTGGGGTCTACCGTCTTGTTCATCGTGTACTCCTTCCGGGTGCCCGTCGTTCGGGCTACATGAGTACTGTAGCATAGGCACGTGAGGAAGGGAAAGCCCTCGAACCTGACGGATCCGAGGGCCCACCCGCTAGAACGGCCAGGTACCGTTCCGAGCGTCATCCAACAGCGGGATGATCTTGAAGCTGGCGTCCGAGAGCCCACCGAACACATGCCGGTTGTCCTTACCCGACGGTGCCGAACCCATCCGATAACCAGCCAAGTTCCATGTCAACACCGGAACATCCTTCGGCACCGCCGCGTACACGTCATGCGCCCCGTGGTACGCCGCCTGCTCATCCGTCAACACAATCACCCGGTCATGCGCCCGGTAATGCGACGCCACCGCCTGAGCCGTATACGTCCCACCCAACGCGGTGAACTTCTCCACCAGCCGCAGCACCGAGTCCCCCTTACGGAACCCGACCTCCCGCGAGGAGGAGCCGAACTCCACCAGCGTCGCATTCGCCGCCCGCAACGCCAACGCGCTGCCGAACAGCGCCGCAGAATCCGCGCGGTTCAGCTGCGTCTTCTCCGACAGCCCACTGAACATAGACCCGGACCGGTCCACCAGGATCAACGTCCGGCCCGCAAGCTCCGGAACGTTCGCCAGCGACCTGTTCAGCGCCTGCTCCAACGGCCACGCCCACCGCAACCCAGCGTTCTTATACGCCGCCAGGAACCGGAACGGGAACTGCCGGGACGCCTTGATCTCCTCCGGATCCACCAGCTTACGGATCACCGCGTCAGCAGCGCCATGTACCCCATGGAAGGGATCATCTTCTCCCACGCCTGGGCGTCCATCTTGCCCTGCTTCCACCCAGCGGTAGCCTCCCACGTCATCCCGGCCGCGCGCAGCTTCTCCGCACCGTCCTCAGACGCCATCAGAGCGTCCTTGCCCGCCTGGTCCAGGCTGGTGAGCTCCTTGCGCGCGGTAACCGTCTTCAACCGCGCGGACGCCGGGTCCTCCAGATCCTCACGCCCGTGACGCCGGTCAATAGCGTGCTCAAACAGATCCCCCTGCCACGGCTTGTCCGCATCCGGCGCCGGGTGCACCAGCTCAATCACGTCGCCGATGCGCACGGCGTCACCCTGCGAGTCATACTTCAGCAGGCTCCGCTCGTTCAGCAACCGGCGTACCGCGTCACCCACACCACGCTTCACCGGCTTCGGCAGCGCCTTGCCGTACTTACTGATCCAGTACGCCACCAGCTCCGCAGGCTCATCCGCCCGCTGGCACGCCACATCACACACCTTGCGAGACGGCCCGGTGTCCATCCCCGGGGTCTCCGGGACCTTCGCATCCAGGCGTGCCTTGACGAACTCCGCAGCAGCCACCAGGGAAGCCGAACGCATGTTCGCCTCCGCCCGCAGCCACGGAATCATCCGCATCACCCAGTCCGGGTCCTCCAGCGCGACCTGACGCACCAGCGCCTCAAACCGGCCGTCCCGATCCGACGCCGACTCATGGAAGGTGCTCTCGCCCACCATGTTGGTCACCGCAAGCAGAAACAGCTCACTCTTAGCGTCCCGGGCGAAACCCGGTGCCCCCAGCGCGGTACGGCCCGTGGCGGTGGTCTCCGTCTTCACCGGAGACGTCACCTGCGGCGTGACGGTACTGCGGTTGAACTTACTCATCCTCTTTCTCCCCTCGTGAGGGAAGGGCACGGCGCAGGGATGGTGCCCGAGATCAAACCGGTGATCGCTTTAGCGCTCTGCCGCTGAGCTACGTGGGACGAGGCCCCACGATGGGATTCGAACCCATGACCTCTTCATTAGCAGTGAAGTAAGCGAATCACAACGCGCACCGGGCACCACCCCGACGCTAACCCTCCCGAGATCAAAACGGCTCCGGGGTTGTCTGCCCCACAAGGGAGCTGACCAGGAATCGAACCTGGGTAACCGAAGTACCCCGGAAAAACCACGCACCGGGAGGTGCTTAAAGCTTGGGGGGCGCCTGAGATCAAAGTGGACTCGGGGTAGTGAACTCTAACGCCCTACCAGCTGGGCTATACGTCCCGGAGGACATAACAGGATTTGAACCTGCGACCTTTAGAAGGACCCGATTCCGGCACACCAGGCACCGCTGTCAAACTGAAGTCCCGCCAGAGATCAAATTGGAGAGCGTAACCGTATGTCCTAGGCCGCTGGACGACACCAACCTTACGGCTGGCGGCGGGATTCGAACCCGCGTTCCACCTGTTCAAAGAGGAAGGAGCGCTTTCCGGCGCACCTGGCGAGATGAGCAGGTCTGACCAGAGGTCAGGGCGGAGAAAGCAACGTTGATGTGTTATCCAATTACACCACCCCTGCATGGGTGCAGGGGGCGGGGCTCGAACCCGCATCACCGGTTCCGTAGACCGAAGGAGCTTTTTCCTACGCACCTGGTCAGACCTACTATGCAGTTGTCAAAGATCGGCCAGCCAGAGATCAAGAACGGGCCTACGGCGTAGTTTCACCAAAAGAAGTAGCCGTCACGCCCTCACGCACCTGGCTGGCGCACGTTGGTGAGCTGGGGTGCGGGTGACTCGGGGGTTCAACCCGCCCCCCTGCTCTGTAAGTAGCGTAGCACGTTGTCGGGGGTTGGGGTAACCCAATTAGGGGCTGTCCTCCAGGGTGTCCAGGAACTCTTCCCACGTCTGGAACACCCGCACCTGCGGCAGCCGGTGGAAGATCCCTTCGATCTCACCGACGATGATCAGTGACTTGCCCCAGGCTAGGCCTAGCCCGAACTCCACGTGCCGTCCGCCGAGGCCGCCGGGGACGGCTGGGGTAACGGAGACCAGGGTGTCGCAGGCAGCGATGTCCTCCAAGCAGATCGCGGCCTGGTTGGCCAGGGTCTCGACGGGGTAGGCGGTTTCGTCTCCGTTCAGGTTGATCCAGCTGGAGGTGATTTCGTGGCCGAGGTCGGTCAGGGTCTCGGCATAGTCGCGCATGAGTGCGGCGTCGGTGAATTTGGTCGCTAGGTAAAT
>Ga0307474_10000096_pt1 | contig 64631 bp, 55 predicted proteins | sample atmos_gasesECM1C_2_FD_203312 | JGI IMG/M metagenome (GOLD analysis project Ga0307474, IMG submission 203312) | Hardwood forest soil microbial communities from Morgan-Monroe State Forest, Indiana, United States - atmos_gasesECM1C_05 | ecosystem: Environmental > Terrestrial > Soil > Temperate...
GCAACCTTCGCCGCCAGCGCGGCTTCCTTTACCGCAGAAAAGGAAATTTCCTGCCCGCGCCCACGTGGGCGGTCCGGCTGGGTAATCACCGCAACGATTTCAAGCGCACTTTGTTCGAGAAGATACTCAAGCGAGGGAACCGCAAACTGAGGTGTACCGCAAAAAACGATTCGCATCCGCTGCGGCACTTACCACTCGCCTTGTTTCCTGAGCTTCTTGATTTTGCGTTTGATCAAATCGCGTTTCAACATGCTGAGGTGCTGCAAGAATAGGATTCCGTTCAAGTGATCGATCTCATGGCAAAACGCCCGCGCCAATAAATTTTCTCCGCGAATTTCAAACTCCTCGCCCTTGGCATTTTGCGCTTTGATGGTTACGAATTGCGGCCGCAGCACGTATCCTCGAAATCCCGGAATCGAGAGACATCCTTCTTCTTCCCGGACTTCTCCTTCGGCGTGAACAATTTCCGGATTCGCCAGCACGATCTTGGCTTCGGGATTTTTCCCGCCGGTCACATCGACCACCGCCACGCGCAAGCTCTTGCCGATTTGCGGTGCCGCTAATCCCACTCCCTGCGCCGCGTACATCGACGCAAACATATCTTCCGCGAGCTCTTCCAATTCCGCGTCGAATTTCTTTACCGGCGCCGTGGGCTTCTCCAGGAGGGGGTCGCCATACTTTACAATTGGATAGATTTTGCGCGCGGCAGAAGGCGCTTGCACCGTCTCGGTCGCGGCCGGCGCGGCCGCTTCAGAAATCTTCGATTTGTCGGCCATAGTTGTCGAAATTACGCCGCATCTCTGCGAGCGAGTCTCCCCCAAATTTTTGCAGAAAAGCATCCGCCAGCACAAGGGCCACCATGGCTTCGCCCGCCACGGCGCCCGCCGGCACTACGCACCAGTCGGACCGCTCGTACGCGGCCTTCACCGGCTCTTTGGTAACCATGTCGGTGGTGTGCAGGGGCTGGCGCAAAGTCGATATCGGTTTCAAGTACCCGCGCACGACCACGTCTTCGCCGTTGGTGATGCCGCCTTCCAGCCCTCCCGCGCGGTTGGTGTGGCGCCGGAACCGCCGCGCCGCCTTCTCATAAAAAATCTCATCCTGCACTTCGCTCCCGAACGAACCCGCTCCCGCCACTCCTTTGCCGATTTCCACTGCTTTAACAGCTTGCACGCTCATCAACGCTTGCGCCAACCGCCCGTCCAGTTTTTCGTCCCACTGCGCATGGCTGCCCAGCCCCACGGGAACGTTGTGCGCGACAATTTCAAAAACCCCGCCCACGGTGTCTCCCCCTTTCAGCACCGCATCCACTTCCGCTTTCATTTTCTCCTGGACTGCCGCGTCAATGCAGCGCAAAGGCGAATCCAAGTCCTTGCTTACGGCGAGGATTTTTTTCCACGTTGCTGGTTTTTCCAACCGCACATGACCTACCTGAATCGTGTGGCTGGCAATCTCCGTGCCAAACTCCCGTAGGAGCAGCTTGGCAAACGCCCCTGCCGCCACGCGGGCCGCGGTTTCCCGTGCCGAAGCCCGCTCGAGAATGTAGCGCGCGTCGTGATAATCAAATTTCTGCGAACCCGCAAGGTCGGCATGCCCGGGCCGCGGCGCCACTAACTTCCGCGTGTCAGGGTGCTCTTTCGCGGCTTCCACCGGCAGAATTTTTTCCCAATTCGCCCAATCGCGATTCTCGATGCGCATCGCAATGGGCGCCCCGATGGTCTTGCCGTGGCGCACTCCGGCAAAAATGTCCGCCGTATCCTTTTCAATCTTCTGCCGACCGCCTCGTCCGTAACCAAGCTGCCGCCGGTGCAATTCGTGGTTGATAAACTTCAAGTCCACCGGCATTTGCGCCGGCAACCCGGAGATGAACGCCAATAGCGCTTGTCCATGCGATTCACCAGCAGTGTAAAACCGTAGCATCCCCGTCCATTCCTAGCACGAACTTGCGCGTATGCGATTCAAAACAAGTGGAATAGAAACAGTGTAGCCGCCGTAGCGCTTTGCGTCCAGCGCGCCGGAGAGAGCCTTTCGACTGACCCTGCTTCCGTTCCCGCATTCCCGCCGTCAAACCAGTTATTTCGCGGCGTTCCAGGTTTCCAGAAGTCCATTTTCCGCGCCGCTTCCTTCCAGGAGGCATGGTGACACGACCGAAACTCTCTCGGCTCCTTTTGCTTCTGACAATCATCGCTACGCCCCTTTGGGCCGGCACCCATTCCACAGCCGCCTTTAAGAAGCTGCAATCCCTCTCTGGCGACTGGGAAGGGAAGGACGAACATGGCATGCCCGTCAAAACCAATTTCAAGGTTCTTGCCTCCGGCACGGCCGTCATGGAAACCCTTTCTCCCTCGGGGATGGAAGAAATGGTCACTCTCTACAGCATGGATGGCGACGCCATCGCGCTCGTCCATTACTGCCCCACGAACAACCAGCCGCGAATGCGCGTCGTCCCGGCCACGGATGACATTAAGGAACTGAGCTTTGACTTCGAAAGCGCAGGCAACCTCAAATCTCCCACCACCGGCCACCAGCATCACCTCGTTCTGCGCTTCGACGACGCCGATCACTTCGCGGAAACTTGGACGTGGCGGCAGGACAACAAAGAAATTCCCATGCTCTTCCACTTCACGCGCAAGAAAAACTGAACTAACTTGGCTTCCGGCTGCGCAGAGCTTCTCCGGTCCGCGTGATTAGAGAAGGGACGGCAAGTAATATTAAAGAAGTCTCGACTTATTTTTCGGGCCAAGCGAGAGCACGCTCCGGGTGTGTGAGTCGCCCGCTACTTACGCTTGGTTAGGCGCTCTAGGGGCTGCCCGCGTTGCGGTTCGGAACATTGCGCGTGAACCTGCGGACCACAAACTCTTGAAGGAGATTCACGCCAGCAGATTCGCCAATCCCGATGAGGGCGTTTTCAAACGTTAATTCCAATCCATCGCGATTCTGCGCTGGATAGTAGAGGTTGGAAATGCCGCCTGCGGCGAGGCTTCCGAGGATGCTCGAGTAATTCGCCTCCCAGTGTCCATTGTCGCCCTTGCAAATCACCGAATTGGCGATGGCGTACAGGATGCGCGACCGCTTGCTGCCGCTGCCCTTGTAGAAATAGCGCGGATCTTGCTTTAGCAGCGAAGGCAGCACGGCGCCTCCGATGAACGTGCCGCTGACAAAGTCGGCGTAGGAGGCGGCATAGCGCTTTGCGTAGCCTTGGGCGCCTTGTCCATATCCGCTGAAATCGTTTTGCGCTTGTTGCACTCCAGCAATAGCTCCGGTGACGGCGAAGCTGACAGGATCGAGTGTGGTCTTCCAAGCCAGCTCGAATTTCTGCTTCGGCGCGAGAGGAACGGCGTGTTGCTCGTAGCTGACATAAAAATTGGGCACCACGCCGAGCACGCGCTGCTTCTCTTGAACCTTGATCTGGTCTTCCGCCACGTCCTTCCGTGGGGCCACCACCCGGACCTCAGTGACCGCCGTGGCCAACGCCAAGGCGATCTGGGGCACGATGTAGTTTTCTCCCGAATGCAGGGTGGCAGAGGAGCTTTGGGGTGCGAAGCCTTCCGAGGCGACGGTGATTTGGAAAGCCCCGGGCGCGACGCTGGCAAACGAGAATCGTCCGTCGTCGTCGGATTGCACCTCTTGGGTTATGGAGGGATTTTCCTGTGACAGTTTTACGTGGGCGCCGGCGATGACGGTTCCGGTCTGATCAACCACTCTTCCGCTGATGCTTCCCGGCGTTCCGGGTTCGCGCAACTGCTGGCCGGCCAAGGCCCCGGCACCGTGTTCGTCAGGCCGGCTGTTATCGGTTCCTGGCGCGACAGGAGGCGGCTGAGATTGCGCCGCAACGGGAAAGCCGCAAGCGAGAAAGCATAGGCTTAGCAAGGCTATCCGGGGTGCCGGTCCGCTCAAAGTTCTCACAGTATAAGTATGATGCGTTCTAAGGTGATTTTGGGTGCCCGAAAATGTCGACGGTTTTATGAGTTACCGGTAAGAGGGCTTACGATTCCGCCGTCAAGCCCCCAACAGCAAGAAGGGAACTAACCTGGACCCGCGGGGGAAACACGAAAATAGGCTGACGTTCCCGGAAACAAAAGCGCGATACCCAAGAGCGGACGACTATTCGAAGCCCGGAGCGACAGTGCGGCTGACGCGGGCATGGCAGCGCGGAGCTTAACATTGTTAGCAGGCGATCTCACGGAATCGCGTCATTCCGGTCCTGCGCCCTGAAAATACTTGGAAGTCGGCGGCCCTAGCAGGAAATAGCCGACGACCAAAAGAAGCGCGACGTGGGGCACGGCATCCGACAGTGAGTTAAATGCGCTCACGACAACATGAAAGGCCAGCCAGGCTAGAACCAGCCAGCGAGCCCATCTGGCCCCCCGGAGCAAGAAGACGCCGGCGACGACAGCGATCGTTCCGACGAGCAAGATAGGGACGATCCAGCGATCGATTGAACCTTTTAAAAGGTGATAGACAGTACTTACGATCCCCACGGCTATGAACAGCCAACCCAGGAACGTGACTTGAAAAGGACGTTTCATGGCATTGAGACGTTGGCCGGCGGGCAAGACCGCAATCGTATTGTAATGCAAATGTCCGCTTGCCGTAGAAGGGAGCACTCCGAATCCCCCGCCGCCACTTTCCTCGACTGGCTTGACCCGCTAGAATGCTCCCCATGAAATACCAACTCGATCGCCGCACTTTTCTTATTGCCGGTGGGCTGACCGCTCTTGCGTCAACCCGCGTTTTAGGCGCCAACGATATGCTGCGCGTGGGAGTGATCGGCTCTGGCGGACGCATGGGCGACTTGCTCAATGCCGCCGACAAGGCCGGCAACTATCAGATCGCGGCAGTGAGCGACGTCTACGGGCCGCGACGCGACGCGACAAAAGAACGATCCAAGGGCACCGCGACCATTCACGCGGATTATCGCGAACTTCTCGAGCAGAGGCTGGACGCCGTCATTATCGCCTCCCCTGACCATTGGCATGTGCGCATGGCGGTCGACGCCATAGCGAGTGGCAAAGACGTCTACCTGGAAAAGCCAGTCACCCACACCATCGAAGAGGGCGCCACGCTAACGCATGCGGTGCGCTCCAGCAAACAAATACTGCAATGCGGCATGCAGCAGCGGAGCTGGAGCCACTTCCGCGACGCCGTGGACCTCATTCAGGGTGGCAGCCTCGGCCGGGTCCCGCAGGTCAGAACCTATTGGTGGCAGAACTACCTGGCATGGCGGGAGCGCAAAGCCGTCGACGTCCAAGCATTGGATTGGAAGCAATGGCTCGGCGGAGCTCCCGAGCAGGCTTTCAGTGAAGAAAAGTTCTACCGCTGGCGCTGGTTTTGGAACTTTGGCGGGGGCGCGATGACGGATCTCTTCACGCATTGGATCGACGTCGTCCACTGGGCCATGAAATCCGATCAGCCCAAGGATGCGCAAATCCTTGCCGATAAGTCGATCTTCGAGCAATGGGATTGCCCCGACACCGTTCAGGCGGCCTTCCGCTATCCGGGATTCGATGTGGTGTATGAGGGGATGATGGCTTCCTCCATCGATGACGGAGGCCTTGATTTCCGCGGCACCGAGGCAACCTTGAAGCTCAACCGGAGCGGCTTCGGCGTTTATCACGAAGGCGTGTCGGGCCGGGAGAATCCGGTCGTGAAGGCCGACAGTTTTCGGGACGGCACGATCGACCACGTGGAAAACTTTTTTGACTGCGTCAGGAGCCGCAAAGAACCAAACGCGCCAGTCGAGACCGGAGTTGCCGCGGCGCGCGCCGGCCACATCGCGAATCTAGCCTTCCGCCGCGGGGGTCAGATCACCTGGCCAGCAAAGCCGGCCCTTTAAGGCCGCCAATATTTATGCCGGGGAGGAGGAATTTGTGAAGCGGATTTCCGTAACACTCTTCTATTCGATCGTGATCCTCCTAATGGTATCCATTGCTGCGATGGGGCAAGAAAAGAGGGGACATCTGAAGCACTAGTGTCCTTTTAAGTCCCCCGTTCTTACTCGTGACGGAGGGCGGCCAGCGGATCAATCCGGCTGGCTCTGCGGGCGGGAATCCAGCAGGCTAGCGCCGCGACTCCCAACAGAATCGCCGGTACGCCAATGAAAACGGAAAGGTTGACCACGCCCTTGCTAATCGCGTGAACGGAAATCTCGAGGGCCAGGAGCCATCCAATCGCGGTGCCCCAAGCGATTGCACCCAAGTTCTCCCGAATAATTTGCCGGGCCACCCGCCCGCTGGTGGCCCCGAACGCGAGGCGCACGCCAATCTCTCTGGTTCGCCTGGCCACGGCGTAGGAAACAACGGCGTAGATTCCGATTGCGGCGAGGCCGAGCAGGAGCGGCCCCAGCACGACGAACATCCGCGCCGGAACGCGACGAAGATAGAGGTTGCGATCGATATGCTGGGAAAATGTTCGCACATCGTAAAGCGGGAGCATGGGATCGAGACCGCGAAGAACGGCGCGCGCTTCCGAGGTGAGAGCAGTTTCATTTCCGCTGCGCGCCCGCAGGTGAATCTCGCCTTGGTCCCGCGGAATATCGCGGTACGAGAAATAGACCGCGGGCTGCGGGGGCTCGCCGAAGGCGTCGTAGACCGAATCGCGCGCCACGGCGATGACTACGAAGCTTCCCGCGCGCGTCTGTATGCGTCGGCCGAGGGCTTCCGAGCCATTGAGGTAACGACGGACAAACTCCTCATTGACGATGGCTTCGGCGGGCGCCGTCTTATCGCGCATGTCGGCAAAGTCGTTTCCCTCCAGGAGCGGGATAGCCATCACCTTGAAGTATCCCGGCGTGGCGATGTTGGAAATGGCGCGATCCAACCCCGCCTCCGTGCGCACGCGGCCTTCGACAGTGAAAGGCCGCGCCGGAATTCCATGCAAGTCCAGCGGAACATTCGTGGCGATGGCGGCGGCTTCGACGTCCGGCAAGGAGCGCAGCCGCTCCAGCAGGCGCGTGGCAAATTCGCGCTCGGACGCCTCGGTGGGATGGCGTCCGCTTAAGTCATAAGCGGCCAGCAAAACACCCTCGGGCCGGAATCTAGGATCCGTCTGGCGTGCCGCACGAAAATTCTCGAGGAAGAGCGCTGCCGCGATCAGGACCGCCATCGCAAGTCCGACTTCCACGCCCATTAGGACCTGGCGCGCGCGGCTGCGGGGTGGCGTGTTGGAACCATAGCGCAGCCCGTCCTGGGGATCGAGCTTTACCAGATGAAGCGCCGGCGCGGTACTGAAAATCAAACCGCACGCGACTCCCAGCAATATCGCGAAGGCGAGTGTGAATTCATCTATCCGGGTCTGAAACTGGATTGGAAATGCTCCAATCATGGGCGCCACGCGCAACGCCGTGGTGCCCCAAACGGCCAGGGCTGCGCCGAGGCTTGCTCCCAGGAGAGCGAGCAGCATATTTTCCGAGAGCACCAAGCTGACAATGCGCCAGCGTCCCGCTCCTAGCGCGACGCGCACGGCCACTTCGCGCTGCCGAGAGCTTCCACGAGCCAGCATGAGGTTTGCGGTGTTCCCGCAGACGGCCAACAGCAGGAGCAGCATGACGCCTTCTAAGACGGCTAGCCCGCTGATCAGCATACGCTGCGGACCGCGCGGCGAGTCCCAGAAGGGAAGAATCTCACCGCCAATTCCAGCACTGGCCTCCGGATAATCGCGCGCCAGCTGAGCCATCGTGGTACTGAGCTCGGCTTGCGCTTCCTCGCGTGTCGCGCCAGGCTTTAGCATTCCAATCAGCGAAAAAGAGCGGACGCTACGGTCTTCGAGGTCACGTGTCCCGCCGAGCAAGGCTGGCGCCATGGTGGCCGGGGCCCACAGTTCAAACTTCAAAGGGACCATGGTTCCCTGGAATTCCTTGGGTGCCACGCCGATGACCGTAAGGTCGCGCTCGTTCACCCGCAGTTTTTGTCCCACTACTCCTGGCGAGCCGCGAAACCGCGTTTGCCAGTAATCATAGGAAATTACAACTACCGGCTCGGTTCCGGGCCGCTCCGCTTCCTCCAGCCGAATAAATCGTCCGAGCGCAGGCTGCAGTCCCAGGGCGGAAAAATAATTGCCGGAGACGAGTTGCCCGTGAGTGCGCTCTGTCTGACCCGTCTCGCCCACGTTGAACGGCACCATCTGAGAAGCCACGATGTCCCGCAGTGCCGGCACGCGTGTCTGCAAGTCGCGATATTCCAGCCAGGAAGCGCCGGCGTACCCACCCGACTCCGAGCGAGGCTCGACGAGCAGGAAGTTCGATGCACCACTCACGCCGGGCACTGGTTTCAACAAGATCAGCTGGATCCAGGAAAGGATCGTTGTATTCACGCCGATTCCGATGGCCAGTGAAACGATGATCACGGCCGCCAGCCCTGGCATGCGGCTAATCGTTCGCCCCGCGTTTCGCAAATCTCCCAGCAGATTCTCGATGAATACGAGGCCGCGCTCGGCTCGATAGTCTTGTTTCATCGCCTCCACGCCGCCAAACTTCAGCATGGCTTGGCGCCGGGCCTCGACGGGCGATAAGCCGGCGCGAAGATTTTCTTCCGTTTGCAAAGCGATGTGCTCACCAATCTCTTCCCTCAATCGTTCTTCCTGTGTTCGCCTGGTCGCCACGTTCACAACACGTCGGAAAAAACGCTTCAGGGATTTCATGACAAATCTTCCGCTTTGGCATCGAAGAACCGAGCGATGATTGCTGCCGTTTGTTCCCAATCTTGGGTCTCGGCTTGCAACTGCTTGCGTCCTAGGCGGGTCAGCCGATAGAAGCGCGCCCTGCGATTGTTCTCCGAAGCGCCCCACTCGGAGGCGATCGCGCCTTCTTGCTCTAGCCGCAACAGCACGGGATATAGAGTCCCTTGATTTACGGCCAGCAGATCGCCGCTGATCTGCTCGATGCGCCGCGCGATTCCATACCCGTGCAGCGGCCCCAGGACAGCGAGAGTCTTTAAGACCATCAACGCCAACGTGCCTTGGAGGACGTCCGCCTTTTGTTTCATAACCAAACCTGTTTCATGACACCGCCATTTTGGTTTCCAACAGGAAGGATAACACACGCCCTTTGGGAAAACAACAGGTAAATGACCGGACTTGCGCTGCGCCGGTGCCGCGAATTTCCTGAGGAGGCCATCCTCCAAGCCGAGGGCCGGCGGCGTTTTGGGAGTTGGGGCGAGACTGAATATTTTCACGCGGAAGTTTAGTGGGGCACTGGAAGCCAGACTTCTTGGCGGCAAATCGTTGACTGCAAATCGTTGACTTGACGTGGTGTTGCGGCACGGTTAGGCTTTCGAGGATGTAGTTGCGACGAGAAGTTTGCAGCGGAAAGCCAACGCGAACAGGTACTCGTGGCAGACACACCACTTCAGGTTACCGACCGGTCGGCCAAGCAAGAAGAAACCGTATCCGTCAGAGAGGTATTGGGGGATGCGGCGAAGCGAGCGGTGGCGGCCGTTCAGGATTACGCACTGCTTTCGGGCCAAGCGTTCGCCAATATCTTCACCAGCCCGCACTACTTTCAAGACACCCTGGAGCAGATGGATTTTATCGGGGCAGGATCGCTGCCGATCATCATGTTGTCGGGATTTTTTATCGGCGGGGTTATGGTGCTGCAGACCGGATCGCAATTCGTGCGATTTGGTCAGACTTCGCTGACGGGTGACGTGGTGGCGATTGCGCTAGTGCGCGAGTTAGGGCCGGCGTTCACCGGTTTGCTGGTGACCGGGCGATGCGCAACGGGGATCGCCTCAGAACTGGGGTCGATGCAAGTGACCGAGCAAGTGGACGCCATGCGTGCAATGGGAACGGATCCCAGCCGCAAGCTGGTGGCGCCGCGCTTGCTTGCCGCCCTGCTGATGCTGCCGTTGCTGACGGCCATCATGGATTTCATTGGGTTGCTGGGAGGATGCGCTGCTTCGGTATTTACGCTGCGCCTGGATGCTATTTCCTTTTGGCGGCGGGCGATTGATGCGCTGGACTTCGCGGACCTGATGCAAGGATTCACGAAGCCGCTGGTATTTGGTTTCATTCTGGCAACCATCGGGTGTTACAAAGGGTTGACGGTGCGCGGAGGCACGCAGGGCGTGGGACGCGCCACGACGTCGGCGGCGGTGGTGAGCTCGGTGCTGATCATCGTGGCTGACACGTTCATGACGAAATTGGCGCTGTATCTCTCCGACAAAATCTTCTGAGTCCCCTGGCTTGCCGGTTCGCATGTCCAAGGACGCGGGACATTTCCTTTCCGAATCACAACTCATTTGCCGCTATAATCACTGCATCATTGCATGAGCGCGTTTACAAAAGAGGCGGCAGACTTTCCACCGGCCATCGCGTTTGAAGACGTGTGGGTGGGGTTCGACGAAGGGGAAATCCTGCGAGGAGTGACATTCCAGGTGCAGGCACGGGAGACGCTGGTCCTGCTGGGTGAAACGGGAACCGGAAAGACGCTGACGTTGAAGATGGCCGCGGGGTTACTGGCGCCCAACAGCGGGAGCATCGTGGTGCTCGGAAATGAGATCTCCGAGATGCCCGAGAGCGAACTGCTCGCGTTTCGGCAAAAGATTGGCTTCGTGTTTCAGGAAGGGGCGCTATTTGACTCCCTGCCAGTTTCGGAAAATGTGGCCTACCGGCTTCGCGAAGATGGCGTGCCCGAACAAGAGATCGAGCTTCGGGTGCGCGAAGTTTTGCGGTTCGTGGAGCTAGAGCACACCCTCGAGCAATTGCCCTCGGAATTGTCCGGGGGCATGAAGCGGCGCGTTTCGATTGCCAGGGCGCTGATCAACCGCCCACCCATCGTGCTGTACGATTCACCGACTGCGGGGCTCGACCCCCTGACGTCGCAGACCATCATCAGACTGATCCTGCGGCTGCGCGACGTGTATGGGGTAACGGCGCTTCTGGCGACACAGCGACTGCAGGACGGATTCGCGCTGGCGAATTTTCATTTCGATCCGGAAACCAAACAGGTGGTTCCCAACGCCCAGAATGGCAGCGCCGCGGCTGCCGCGAGCGCGGCCAGGACGCGATTTCTGGTCTACCGGGACGGAGGAATTTACTTTCAAGGGGAGCCAGCAGAGCTGGCCAACACGGCGGACCCTTATCTGAAGCGGTTTCTGGTGTGAATTTGGAGTAGTCTGATTCGGGGTAGCGAGGGAGGGACTCAGAGATGGCGTACCGAAAGCAACTCACGTGGACGGAATTGCGGGTTGGCCTCTTCGTGCTCGTTGGCCTGTTCGTCCTGGCGGCGGGAATATTCTATGTGACGGGAATGAAAATTCTAGGGCCGAAGTACCGGTTGATAACCTATCTGCCGGAAGTAGCGCTTTTGTCAAATGGAGCACCCGTGCGATTGGATGGCGTGGAAGTGGGAAACGTGGAATCGATCGATATGGTGAAGAGGACGCCGGGCAAGCCCGTGGACAAGAATAAGAACATCGAAGTGACCATGCGCGTGGATCGGCGATTTCAAGGCGACATCCTGACGGATTCGATAGCGAGCCTGGTCACCGAGGGACTTCTTGGCAACCGCTATGTGAGCATCACGCGAGGAATAACGGGAACTCCCCTAGGCGATGCCGGAGTGATTCCCGGAGTGGAAGAGAAGGCCATGAAGGAAGTGGTTGAGCGTAGCGCTGAAGTGCTGGGTAATCTCAATGCGCTTTCCGATGACCTGAGCGACCTTATCCAGGGAGTGAAAGAAGGGAAGGGCTCGCTGGGGAAATTGCTGACGGACGATCAGGCCTATCGCCATCTGAACAGCATTCTGGCAAAGGGCGATACGGTGATTACCAACGTCCAAGAGGGCCAGGGCACGCTGGGGAAGCTGGTGACCTCCGAGGAGATGTACGCGAAAGTGGACAAAGGCCTGGACAACGTGAATGTGATTCTTGCCGACGTGCGCGCACAAAAAGGGACGATTGGAAAGTTGATGTATGACCCCACGTTTTACGATCAAGCGAAGGAAGCCGTGGCGCACGGCAATGCCCTGCTCGGGGATGCCCGCGCCGGAAAGGGCACACTCGGGAAGTTGATCACGGATGACACGCTTTACACGAAATGGCGCGAGACCGGCACGAATCTCTCATCGGCGACGGCGAAACTCAATGAAAATTCGTCAACGGCGGGAAAATTGTTTTCCGACCCGAAACTCTACGATAATCTGACGAACTTAACGGGAGATATGCGTTTGCTGATTGGGGATTTCCGAAAGAACCCAAAGAAGTTTCTACACGTGAAGATCACGCTGTTCTAGATGAGTCGGGGCGCTTTGCCGGAAGCGACTGTGTGTGTTGTAATGCCCTTGTAACAAACAAGGATTATCGTCCCGAGCGAAGAGCTTCTCTAGAAACACGATGACGGAAATACAAGACGTGGTACAAAAGCCGCCGCGGAGTGAGCCGGCGAAATCCACACTTCCGCAACCTGGCCGGCCGATTCCAAGCCGCGCCTATCCAGGCGCGTTAATCGTGGTGGAGGGGACGGACGGGTCGGGGAAGAGCACGCAGCTGTATTTGCTGAAGCGCTGGCTGGAAATCGGCGGATACCGGCTGCATTTTACGGAATGGAATTCGTCGCCGCTGGTGAAATCGGCGACGCGGCGCGGGAAACAGCGGCGATTGCTGACGCCGACGACGTTTTCGTTGTTGCACGCGGCGGATTTTGCGGACCGCTGCGAACGGCAAATCATGCCGCTGCTGCAGGGCGACTACCTGGTGCTGGCGGACCGCTACATTTATACGGCGTTTGCGCGGGACGCGGCGCGAGGCTGTCCGGCGCGCTGGCTGCGGAATTTGTACCGCTTTGCGCCGATTCCGGACATTACGTTTTATTTTCGCGCGCCGCTGGACGTGGCGGTGCACCGCATCCTGAGCGGGCGTCCCAAACTGAAATACTACGAAGCCGGGATGGACTTGGGAATGTCCTACGACCGGGCGGAGAGTTTCCGGTTATTCCAGGCCAGGATTCTGGAAGGATACGACAAGATGGTGGACACTGACAATTTCGTGGTGCTGGACGGTACGCTGCCCGTGAATAAACTGCAAAAACAGATGCGCGACATTGTGGCTTCAAAAATCGATCTCAAGCGCTTCGCTCCGCACGCGCCGGAATCGGAATAACCATGCCGGACCAGGAAAAGGAGAAGCCGGCTGCCGCGGCTCCACCCACGGAAACGACCGCGGTTGCTCCGGCGCCGCCAGTGACCGCAAAAACGGCGGCGGTGACTGAAGAAGCTTCTTCGCAATACTTTTTTGGCGAGCCGCTGGTCGGATTTGATCCCAGCGAAATTACCGGCAGCTTGATCGTCATTGAGGGGATGGACGGATCGGGGCGGTCGACTCAGATTGCGTTATTGCAAGAGTGGCTGGAATCGGAGGGATTCGCGGTGCAGACAAGCGGGTTGCGCCGTTCGAATCTCGTGGGCCGTGACATCGATGAACTTCTAGCGAAGAACGCGGCGACGCGGCTGACGCTGGCGCTGATGTACGCGACGGACTTTTTCGATCAAGTGGAGCATAGGATTTTGCCGGCGCTGCGCTCGGGCACCATCGTGCTGGCGGACCGCTTCATTTTCACGCTGATTGCCCGCGGCGTAGTGCGCGGCATCAATCGCGATTATATGAGCGGGCTCTACGCCATGGCGCTGCGTCCGCACCTGACGTTTTGGTTGAACGTGCGGCCGGAGACGGCTTTCGGGCGTGAATTCAAAAAAGCGCAAGCCATCAGTTACTGGGAAGCCGGGCGGGACATGTCGCTTTCGCACGATCTCTACTGGTCGTTCATCCGCTATCAGACCATGATCAAGCGGGAATTTGAAGTGATGGCCAAAAAATACAACTTCCTCGAACTGGACGGCGAAGCCAGCGTTCCCGCGGTCAACAAGCAACTCCGGCAGCGCATCAGCGAGCAATTGGGAATTCGCGCGACGAAGTACACGCCTTCCGCCGCTCTCGCGCACCTCTGGCGGTAGATCCGGAAATGTCCGAGCCGGTTCACATCGCGGCCATCGACGCCGGTTCCAACGCCGTGCGTTTGTCCGTGGCGCGCGCCTACTCCGCGTTGGACATCGAACCCTTGCACATGGAACGCTACGCGCTGCGATTGGGAGAAAGCGTTTTCGTGCGGCACCGCTTCAGCGAAGAGATTTCCAAGAAAGCCGCGAAGGCCTTCGGGCATTTCCGCGAAATTATGGATGAGTTCGGCGTGACGCGCTATCGCGCGGTGGCCACCAGCGCCACGCGCGAAGCACGAAACCGCGATGCGTTTGTCCGCAGCATTAAGCAGAGGTCCGGCATCCGGTTGGAAGTTATCAGTGCGGGAGAAGAATCGCGGCTCGGCAGGGAAGCAGTGTTGGCCGCGCTGGGACCGGAAGCGGCGCCGCGGTGTATCGCCGATCTCGGTGGCGGCAGCCTGGAGATCAGCATTCTGCGGGATCACACTGTCGAGCAAGGTGCCCAATTGCCGGTGGGCACCGTGCGGTTAATGACCACTCTGGAGCTTCCCGGAGTGATTCGCCCGGCGGAGGCGGAGCAAGTGCGGCGGTACGTGCGCGCGTTGCTGGAATCGAAATTAACGCCGCGGCCGAATCTGGGGGAAAGCATCGCGGTGGCGCTGGGCGGAAACGCGGAAACGCTGGCGAATGTCGCACCTGGGCCGCGGCAGCACGGGCTGCAAACAATCGAGCTGTCGCTTTTGCGGGCGCGATTGCCGGAAATTCTTGAGCGGGACGTGCGCGAGCGCATGAAAGCTTATGCCGTGCGGCGCGACCGCGCGGATGTCATGGGAGTTGCCGCAATCACATTTCTCACCCTAGGGCGTTACCTGAACCTGCGCACATTTGCCCTTCCGGGCGTTGGTGTGCGCGAAGGGTTGCTGCAAGAGATCGCGCGGGAGGTATTTTCGCGTACAGAGCCGCACCGGTACAACGCGGCGGCGCGGCAGTTGCTGGTGGGCACCAGAAGTTTTGCACGGCGGATGGGCTACGAACAGCAGCACGCCGAACACGTCCGCGAACTGAGTATCCAACTGTTTGACCAGTTGCAGGCGGTACATCATATGCCCGCGCACTCGCGCGTGCTGCTGGAGGCCGGGGCGCTCTTGCACGATACGGGGCACCTGATCAGCCATCGCGGGCATCACAAGCACGGAGAGTACCTAGCCCTAAACGCCGACATCCCGGGGCTGGAAAGCCGTGACCGGGCGGTGGTGGCGGCCCTAGTTCGCTATCACAATCGAAAGTCGGAGCCTGCGGAGCATCACAGCGCATATTCTACCCTGAATAACGCGGACCAGCGGACCACCCGGAGACTGGCGGCGATCCTGCGAATCGCCGAAGCGCTGGATCATTCGCACCGGCAGCGCGTGCTGAAGATTCACGCTTCGTTTCAGCGCGGCGCGCTGGGTTTAGAGATACATGCCCGGGGTGATGCCGCCGAAGACTTGCGGGATGCGGACCGCAGCGCGGAGTTGTTTGAAAAGGAATTTCACGTGCGGCTTTATTTCCGGCAGGCGCCGGCGAGTTGAACGTCCAGGTTCAAACGTTGGCAGTCAGAGAAAAAAGACCTGGAAATTTTGTTGATGGCTGCGGCTACGTTTATTCTAGCGTCCAGTTGAGAGGGAATCATGCAGCTCTATGTTGTGCGGCATGGAATCGCCATTGACCGCGAAGATCCCAAGTGTCCCCCCGATCCGCAGCGTTATCTGACGGAAGAGGGCGTCGAAAAGACCAAGCAAGTGGCGAAAGGCGTGGCCGCGCTGGGAGTGTCGGCGGATCTATTCCTAACCAGTCCGTACGTGCGCGCGGCGCAGACAGCGGAGATTTTCGCGAGCGCGCTTGACTACGCCAAGCAGAAAATTCGATGCACGGATTTTCTGCTGCCGGGAGCGGAGCCTGCGCAACTGTTCCGGGAGCTAGCCAAGGAGAAGCAGGCGTCCGCGGTATTTCTGTTTGGGCATGCGCCGCAACTGGATGAGGTGATCGCTACCGCGCTGGGCGCGAAAAAACATCTGACCGGACTAAAAAAAGCGGGCGTAGCAGTAGTGGAACTCAGGCGACTCTCGCCACCGATCGGCGAACTGGTTTGGCTGGCGACTCCAAAGTTGCTGCGGCGAGCCGGCAAGTAAGCCGAAAATTCAACCGGTCCATTTTGCTTCGGGGGCCACGTGTTTGCGGATGAGCTCGCGAACCAGGTGAAGATCCGCGGCGTCCGCGAAGCAGTGCAAGGGGACTGTGAAATAGAGTTTCCTCCAAGGGAGTATTTGAATCAAGCTGCCGTCGGGAGCAGCGGCGTATGGCGAGGTTGCCTAGGATAGAGGAGGAAAGAAAACCAGGTTTCCTGGACGCGGCGGATACCGGGCCAGGCAATTTGCATGGAGAGGTCAAGGTGCTTCATTTCGACGCCCGCGGAAGAAAAGACAAAGCGAAGCGGAGGTTCGGGGATAGCGGATTCCGCCTGGCGGCGAGCCTGAAGGAACGGAGCAAGCACCCGCCAAACGGCCCACAGAATGAAAATCCACATCCCGGCCGTGAGGATGGCGTCCCTCCAAGCTAGCGACGCGAATGCCACGTACACCATGTAAACCACAACGTAGAGAATTACGCCGAAGGACAGAGTTGGCGCAATCACCGGAGCATCCGCGCTGTGGCTGCGCCGCCAGGGTTCGGCCATCTCGATACCATCGAACTCCCAGGCGTTGTAATGGACGAGAACTTCGATGCGATCCAATGATCCGACGGGGCGCGAAGGAACGCCCGTGGCTCGCTGCCGAAGGCGCGGCGAAACCGAGGCAGGTCCGAGGGGCGGGCTGGGGCCGCTCATCCTCTAAGGATAGCCAAGAAAACGAACGAAGTAGAACGAGAGCGTACGCAGGTCGTTACCAGTAATTTGATTGAGTATGTTAGTGAGTCGGTATGCTTATCTTGCTGGCGGCTGGGCGGCCGGAGAATCAAATCAATCCGGTAATCCCGCCGACCGGCGCAGCCACCAAGCAACGTATTTTGCCCACCGAGAGAAGCGCGGGGATTTTAATCTCCCTAATGCTCCCTGAGAGTTCTCGTCACCAGGGTTGGTGTCCCCATGGTATTGAACAAGAGTCCTTTGACGGAGACAGTTTGCCCCACAGCCAAAGAAGCGGTTCCCGAACCATCCATAATACGCATTTCGGGGAGCATGACAACGTTGATGGTAGTGATGGGTGGCGTCGCGCCAGTGAAGAGAGGAGAGAGACCTGTCAGCGTAAATGTCGCATTGCTCATGCCGACGCTCCCCACTTGGCCGCTGATCTGTGAGGGCCACAAACGGACCAAGTCGGTCGTGATCGTGGTGACTCCTCCGCTGGAAGAAACCATGCCCGGCCGGATTTGCACGTCCTGGCCCACCAGCAGGTCCGTGCCGCTCGCGAAGTTCAGGCCCGCGATGCTGAACCCGCCATTTTCGCCCATCTCTGCAAGACCCACCTGGAACATTGCGCCGGGCTGAATCGAGACCACCACCGGCGATCCTTCCGAGATTCCGCCCATCACAGGTTCTTCGTTAAACACCACCATATGGAACTGCGTGCTGCTATCCACGCCGGTGATGGTGCCTTTGATGGCTTGCTTGTCGGCGTCCTCTTCAAATTCGACGCGCTTTGCGAGCATCGCCCCGGTGCCGCTTCCGCTCAAATCCACATCGAGAGTCTGCCCCGTCTTTACGCACGTGATATCCGCCGGATTGCCGGTACACCCGGCGCGGGCGAAGTCCTCGAATAGAGTGTTCATGTCTGTGCTTATGGTGAACGATTGCCCGCTTCTTTCGTTCATCAAGGTGAATTGATTGGACCCCACCGCCGTCACCTGCCCGTCTACTTCGTCAACCTCCTCCATTTCCTGACCCTCGTCGACGTCGTGCCTTTCTGTGAGGTGCTTGATCGTGACCGCGGGGTTGATCGAAAGGTCGGTTTGCACAGAGGAATTCACGTTGAAGTCCAACTGAAGGCCAATTACGGAGTTCTTGCTAATGGTGAGTGGGAACAAGGCTCCAGACACCATCGCCGTCGAAGGATTGAAACTTGGAGAGAGTTCACACACCGAGTTGTCGCCGCACGATCCAACCATTGCTCCTGAATGGTTTACGATCGTCATCGTCGCCGTTCCAAACGTCAGCGTGAGACTGCTATAGGTGTCCGGGGCGACATTGGCCAAGCTCAAAAAAGCAGTGTCGGTTTGCAAGTGCCCAAACTCGATTTCCACGGGTTTCTGAAGCACAGAAACCGCGGGCTTGCTTGTGTCGGACGGCTGCAGGCTGGCCCCCGTGATCAAAGCCTCGAAGAAGAGCACGGCGACCCCGTTCGGAGGCGTATCACCGATCGTTATGCTCATGGGAATACTGCCTGGGGGAGCAACGGGAATGGCCTTACTAGAGTTACCGCAAGAAGCAACGAAAACACAACTTGCCAGTGCCAGCACGAAACAGAGAAAGCGGAACATGATGGAGCCTCCTGCAAAGGAATAGCACCGCTAAAAATTTGGGGGGCAGAGAGCCGGGGAAGTTATTTTAATACCTTAAAATATGCCTGGCCAAAGAAATTGGTTGCCTCGGGCTGGCGCGCAAGACTTGATCGCCAGATGCTTTAATCGGAAGCGATCACGGAGAGTTCTGGAATCTGGCGGGACGGCAGAGCCACGATCTTGTCGGGTTTGGCGGCGGCTTTCAAGAGGATGGGCATCCGCAGGTAATCTTCCAGCAGATGCTTGCCTAGGGCCAGGCGCGAGGCTGTCCCGATATCATCCACGAGACCTGGAACACGCAGAATGATGGCATCCGTGGATTTTTCGGCCCGCAAGCTTGCGCCAGTCACCACGCTGCACTTGCGCAGGGCGCGCGCCAACCGCAAGACGCCAGCCAGGGCGCGCACATTGTTTTGTTGTTCCGCCGAGAGCTTGGAAAAACGGCGTCTTTTCGCACGAGGTTCAGCGCCGCGATGGTAACGCACGGCGAAAGCCAGGAGTTCCCACTCTTCGTTGCTCCATCCGGGAGGGACGGTCAAACCAAGCAGGAATTTGCGCGCTGCTTTTTGCGGGGACTTTTCCGCGCTGGCGTCCCCAACGCCGTGCAAGCGAGCCGCAGCAAGCAAAATCCGGCGTAAAGCCGCTTCACTGAACGACGGAGCAGCGCCGGCGCGCTTCAAGGCGTCGAAAAGGGCGATGGCCACCCGGGAAATTTGAGAAGTGCGGCGCACGTGGGGATCAACGGCGCGGGCCGTGGCGCGCAGGCGGGCCAGAGTGGCGGCTTCCACGCGGCCATTCGTTGGTAGACCGGAACGCCAGGTGTTCCAAAGGCTGGTCTTGCCGAGAGTGAGCTGGCGATAAGTCTGGATGCGCTCGTCGCGCTGGCGCCCGATCATTTCCTGCCAGAGTTTCACGGAATCCTCGGTTTCCAGACAGTCTGCCTTATTCACCACTTCCGCGAGCACATCGAGATCGTGAATCTCGCCAAGCATGTCTTGCAAGCGCTTGAAATTATCGCCCCATGCAGCGTAGCGCTCGGGGAGCAAGCTCTCCACGGTATAGCGGAAGCGCTTTAGTCCGATGCGAAGCGCGTGCCACGGTTTGGGTTTTTCGGTGCGCAGGGCCTTGGAGTGAAGCTCCCGCGCGCTTTCGAATCTTTCCAGCGCGAGGCATTCAGCGGCGAGACTGCCAATCGGCACGAGGCGGGAGCGGCGGCCCAACGTACGCTGGAGGCGTTTCCAGGATTTTTGGTCGAACTTGGCGGCAACGCGCAAGGCGTTTTCTCGCAGATTCGCTTCCCTTGATTCGAACGAAGCTTGCAACTGTGTGCGGACCGGATCGGTCTCGGGAGCGAGCTTGTTAACCCACTCGTCCAGCACTTGAACATCGCGGAGCGCACCGAGTGCGCGGAAGAGTTTGCGCGCCAGGTTGCGCATGGCCGGCCAAGCAGGGTCGGGGTCTACTTCTTCCATGGCCGCCGCAACAGACCGGCAGCGCCGAATAGCCACACGAAGATCGTGGACCGTGTCCGCGTCGGGCGATGAGCGGACGTTTTCCAGCTCCTTGATCACGCGGTCCATCCAGAAGGAAAGGCCGCGATGCTCCGGACGGTCGCCGGAGGGGAGGGCCGTGAGAGTTGCCATGTACAGCCTCGGAAAATCCGCTCGGATGTTTCCGGTGCTAGGAAACCCCTGCCGAACGGGTCTTATAGGGTAGCTCTTGAGTGCGTCGGAGTCCACCGCGAGGCCTGTGGATGCCTGTGGAAAAGTGGCCACCTTTCAACTGGTGGCTTGTGTGCTTTTTATGTGGCGTCCGGCGTTATGTGGCGGTGTTTTTGATACACAAGCCAGGCACGTGCGAATTCTGCAGAAAGCGCCACATAATCTCAAACGTGGCCTCCAGTCTGATCCTTGTAGCGCATTGGTCTTCATTGCGTTTGCGGCCCGATAAGTTATCTTTTCGCGGATCCAACTTTGCCGGTTTGCCACTCTCTCAGGAGTTTAGTCCGCTCTTTGACTCTTCGGTCCTACCCTATCAGGGGCCCAAAGCTCGAATCTTGCATTCTCGGACCCGATCCGTCACGCCCATCCCGGCCGCCTATTTATGCTCATGCTCGTCTGTACATGGGCAGCGTCGAACGATGTGAATCTTTTCGACGCTCGCGCTTGGCAGAAATAGAGTGTCGGAACCGGGCAGGTAACTGGCCGTTACCCGATGCGAGCCGACCTTAAGCTGTGAGGTCTGCCACGTTGCGCGCCCCTTGGCATCGACAATCACTGGCTCTCCTACGTTCGCGCCGTCTGCGGCGAACTGGACCGTCCCGCTTGGGTAGCCCTTAACGTCCGCAGAATTTGCGGCTACATAAGCCGTGAAGGTTACCCACTCGCCCGCCTGCGACGTTTCCGAGCCTTGCGCCAAACTTAACGTGGTTGCGTCGGCTAACGTGCGCTCGCCGGCCAAATACGTCTTTGCGACACCGAGGTTGCCCGTGGCAATCACGTCGAACGTGCAGTCGGCGCGCATTTTCGGGTCCGTAACGCGACGGCAAACCGCTGCGGCGACCTCTGCGCTGCCCGGCTCAACCGGCTTGGTATTTGGAACAACGCACGGGGTCTTTTGCGGCGGCCACTCTTTCATCGTGAACGTGGCTGTCGAAGTTCCGGGTGCGTAGTCGAACAAGCTGTCTTTGTTGGTAACGCGCCAGGGATCCGCAAATCTTTGGTACAGATCCACGTATCGTTGTTGCAGCGAACCTGGCATGGGACCAAGCGACGTGCCATTCGGCAGTGCCGGTAACCAGCTTCCCGTGGCAATCGGTCCGGCAATGCCACCTTCGGAAGCTCGACCCACCGGGCTGACCAGCCCAAGGTGAGTGACATCCACGTTGAGGTACCATTTTCCCTGCGATGCCCACCAACCGGGCGTCACGAATAGAGTTTTGCCGTCCGGAAAATCGATTTCCAGATTGCCACTCGTTGGGGTCTGAAAAACACGCCCGCCGTTTCCGAGATCCCTTCCCTGGGAGCCGAGCGTGGTAAGCGCTCCGTCGATGCGAAGTTGCAGACCGCTCGGGTCCGGCACTCCATCGAGATTCGGTTCATACGTGACGCGGTGTTCCCCGACGTGGGCGGCGACGGCTGTATTGAGACTCACGCACGTGGTCAGCCCGTCGTAGCCGTCGGTGCCGATGAAGGTAGTGGAGACCGGCGTTTGCCTGGTCTGAATTTCGTCTCCATTGCGATCACGGAGGGACACGAACTCCCCCGCGCTCTGGAAGTCAAAGTGAGTACCGTCCACGGTAGTGATGTGTGGGTCGCCAATCAGATGCGTTGCGCCACAAACCGCCGTGTGGGGTGGGGTGTCATTGGTCTCCATAAACTGGATGTTCGGGCTAGTGCCGCCGTAGGGGCAGCAGACGAGGTTGGTGGTGTTCGTAACGTCGGCCAAATTCAGGTTGTTGGTTTCGGCCGTAAAGCTTTGGTTAAGGCAAGTCGGGGGATTGTTGGTCCCATCGGTCACGCTGGTTTGGAGCACGAGCGTCGTCGGGGTACTGAAGATCGCCTGGTCGGAACAACAATCACCGAAAACGTTGAACTCGGCGACGTGCCAATTGCCCGACTCGCCCAGTTGGAGTCCAGGCGAGCCGGCGTCGAGGGCTTGGCCCTTGAAGAGCATGCCATTAGGCGTCGACAGAACGACGGTATCGTAGCCGCCACCAATCTGCGCCGTGCCCGTCAGCGTTAGCCCAGCCAGGTCGGCGATGGTCACGGTGGTGCCGGTAACCGGCATCGCAATCGTGTCAGTGAAGCAATCCGACACTCCGGAGGTCGTAAACCCCACCGGGCAAGGCGACTCACCGAGCAACCAAATTTGTATAAGCACGCACGGGCCGGCGGAGCAGCCATTGGTGGAGAAAACGAACTGCTGCGCCAGCGCGCAATACCCGGGGCAGATCCCCGCATTGAGCCATTGGTTGGTGTTAATTTGTAGCGAGAACGAATTAGGCTGAGCCGGCGGATTTCCGTTGACGTTACCGGTTTCTGTCACGTTGCTAGGGTTCACGCTTCGGAACGAGCCTTCCGCCAAAGAGATCGTACCCGGCGTGTCCAGCGCAAAGTCCGAGGTCGTGTTGCCACCGACATTAAACGGCACGGGCCCCTTGCCCTGTTTTCGTCCAGGGTAGTAGGGATGCTTCAACGTGGTCGTGCAGCGAACCTCGCGCCACTCCGTGCTTGGATACGACGCTTGGTAGCATCCGGCCTTGGGCGATTCGACCCGCACCATCGACTTGCGCCAAGCTTCCCGCTCTGCGGCTTGCGCCTTGGCGTCAGGTGTCTCCTGGTGCCTGTCCCCCTGCAAAGGCGCGAGATCCTGTGGCGTGGGCGCAGGTGCCGGCTGGCAAAAGCTGGGGCTTGCCATCAACATCAAAGTCGATGCGAGGAACAAGAGATACCCGCGGTTTAACATTGGATTCTCCCTTTGCCCGGCACTTTGCATTTGCACCAGGCGTTCTGCTTTTCGGATGCGTTCCGGTTGTCCGTCTTTAGAGGAGCAATCTGTTGGAATAGTGAACGAGCAGAACGAATCGTTTCATCGCACGGATGCGATGTCGCTCACCACGTTTGTAGCCACCGTTTAGATTTGTCACAATCCACAAACACAATTTTTCTCCCGATTCGTCCTCCAAAACAGGACATGTTCGTCTCGCTCAACAGTACGAATGTTTACGCGGAAGGTGATCTAGAAATAAAGGCCAAAGGGCTCGCAACTTGCGAAATCCGCGGGGGTGTTCCCCGCAAAGCACTGGAAGGAGTACGTCGCACTGATGCAGTTCCTGCGAAGCCTTTGATAGGAATTATGTTGCCTTGGGTGACCGTTCATGTGGCTCCCTAGCCAAAACCGCATCCCCAGCGCCACATAACCGCAGGCGCCACAGAATGGAAGAAATCTGACCTTACGCGACGACGGAGAATCATCCCTAGGTCGCTTCGAACGCGTTTGGAACAAGCATGGGAACGGGTTTAAGATAACGCGAAGGAGAACAGTCTCCATTCCACGGGCTGCGTCCCCGGAAGAGACATTTTCCTGGCCTAATGGGCAGGTGACTGATAGGCAGGCAGGAAGGCCCTCGAAGCCTGCTTCTCTGTAAACATTCTTTAGACTGAGGTCAACATTCAATCTTGGCGCCGGGCGATGGAAATGCGGGGAGCAGTAGCTCCGCGGCATTTGACACGTTTGGCGAAAGGAACTCAGCCATGAACTGGAAGCCTCTCGCCCTCGGAGCTTTCGCCGTTCTAGCCTACGGTTGCGGCAGCAGCTCATCGGGGCCGCCACCACCTCCGGCCATCGCTGTGAGGTTCAGCCCGGCAGTCCCGACCACCGTCGCCATGGGAATGTCGGCCTCGGTCACCGCTACCGTGTCGAACGACTCGGCCGCAAAAGGCGTAAACTGGAGTTGCACCCCGGCCAATTCCTGCGGAAGTTTTAATCCCACCTCCACAGCTAGCGGAATGGCGACCCTGTACACTGCTCCTTCGACGGTGCCGCCAAGCGCGACTGTCGTAATCATTGCGACTTCGGTGTCCGACGCAACGAAAAATGTGAGCGCGAATGTTTACATCAGCGGAATAACCGTCCAATTCGCGACGCCGCCACCGGCAGTGCTTGCACCAGGAACGACAGCAAATCCTGTGGCCACCGTGGCGAATGATTCCGCGCTCGCCGGAGTGAACTGGAGCTGTACTCCGACCGGAGTCTGCGGCTCATTCAATCCCCAAAGCACTACGAACGGGGTTAGCACGACGTACACGGCTCCCAGCAAAGGAACCAACGTTGTTATCACGGCGACCTCGGTCACCGATCCAAAGGCTTCGGTTAGCGCAGCCCTGACCGTTTCGGGGACGGCTTCTCTAGGGATGCTGAAAGGGCAGTATGCGTTCCTGATTCGCGCCAATGTGGGAAATCAGACGACTCGCGGAGTCACGACTTTTCTCGGCAGCGTATCGCTGGATGGCATGGGCAACGTTACAGGTGGAATCGAAGACCTCGTTTCACCCCTCTATTACGATCAGGGCGATCCAATCTGCCCGACACAAACGGCGGGCCCTTGTTCGGCGCCTGCGCCGCCACCGAATGCTTCCTTTTACACGGTTGACGCGAACGGTCACGGCACACTGAGAATGATGACGCAGCACGGTGAAACACTGGATATCAGTTTCATCGCTACTTCGCCGAGTCATGCCGAGGTTATCGAAACCGCTGGTGACCCGGGATACGGAACTCTGGATTTGCAGACGACGAAGACTGGCCAACCCGGTGGATTTGACGTTTCGCAGATCTCCGGCAATTACGCATTTACTCTGGATGGCGTTAATGGGCTGCCGAGTCCGACCCACAAGCTCTCGGTTGGCGGAGTGTTTCAGGCGGACGGAAAAGGGAACATCACGAACGCGACTTTGGACGTGAACGACAACGGAGCCTTTACCACGACGGTAGGGGGAGGCGGCACAATATCGATTGCCCCGGATACCAACGGCCGTGGCCAGCTGATTTTCAGCGGAAAATCGTTCGGGTTCTACGTCATAAACAACAAAGTGCTGCGTCTCTTTGAAGACGACGGCTTTGATTATTTAGGAGGGAATGCCTACGCGCAAAGCGCGGCAATACCACCGCCATCCGGTACTTTCGTGTATCAACATTCTGGATGGAACAGCTCCGGCACGGTCCGGACTGTTGCCGCTGGACAGTTCACGGCCGATACAACTGGAGCAATCAAGGGAGGGATCTCTGACTCCAATGCCAGCGGCGTACCGACGATCCCCAGTGTGGGCAAACCAGTTTCGGGATCGTACCAGCCCGACCTGGCTCCAGCCACTTTGACGCTTACCGATGCCACAGGCGGCCCGGCAACCTTGAATGTGTATCCAGTGGACCCTACGCTGAATATTCTTGATCCAAACAATGCTTCCGGAGGAGGCGGAGCGCTTCTACTCCATACCGATGCCAACCTCGTCGGGTCCGGGATACTTCTCCCGCAAAACTTGTCTGCGCCATCGAATCTCCTTGGCCTAAATGCGCTGAATCTTGAAAACGCGATCGTCGCACCTTCGCCGAGGGAAGTGGTACTCGCCGGTGTTTTCACTAGCGATGGCGTCTCCAGTTTCACGAATGGACTAGCCGATTACGACTGGGATGACGCTACCACTCCAACGTCGACGGTGATCTTGCAGACTCCCTTCACAGGCTCGTATGCCGCGGACTCCGCCAACAATGGCCATTTTACCGGCACCTTTAATATTCCGACGCCGGCTGCCAATCCGCCGGCTCTCACGACCACCTATCCATTCATTCTTCCGTCCACGAACATTTTCAGTGTTTCCATTTACCAGGCCAGCGGTTCTCAGGCCTTTATCGTCCAGACGGACGCCACGGCAAATGTGTCCGGCTTCTTGATACAACAGCAGTTGCCGTGACCACTCCTCTCCATTCATGGAGAGGCTTCTCGCGACTGCCACCAGCGAGTATTTTGCGGGGCGCTACGCACTCGGGCAGGACACTTTATGCGAAGGCGCAGTCCGAGCCCTACGCCGGGAACGGAGTTTAAACACACAAGAACGAAGTGGTTTTACAGCGGATTCCATAAATCCGCGCGCCGCTACACCTATTGGCCAGTTGCCGTCTTGAGTGCCGGGCGTCACCGTGCTATTTTGAATTGCTGCCCCGGAGTGGCGGAACTGGCAGACGCGCTGGACTCAAAATCCAGTGGTACTTAGTACCGTGTGGGTTCGACCCCCTCCTCCGGGACCATTTTCCAAACGACAAGTACCGGCCGCTGTACTTTTTTCCTGGTTTATTCGTGGTGGTGGTGGTTGCGAGCGCAGACATCGGCGCTGCAACAGGCAACTGCTTTCTTGTGCGCTACCAAGCGGGACGCGACGACGGTTCCCCCTACGGCGATAAGGAAAAAAACGAGCACTCTAAACGGCGCTTTCACGGCTGACAGGTGCTTCACTTCTTCCCTCGTTTCCTCAGACGCTCGAGGGGGAAGGATATTGCGCGAACTTGCGACAGCCAATGGTCCCGCGGTACCGCCACACCAGTACTTTCGGCACTGCGCCTAACGCACCAGATGGTTGGGGTACTACGCCACTTCAGCTAGCCGCAATTTCACTCTGCGGAAGCCTGCAAAAAAGAGTATGTTTTCAGCATTCAAACGGTTTAATATAAGCCGGCTAAGATTTACCCAGGGTATTTTTGCTCGTGGATTCGATCTAGCGGAATCTCTAAGGAGCCTCATGCCACGTTTCCGTACGTCAAGACTCTTCTTGTTGGCCCTATGCGCCATTCCCGTCGGCAGCATTGATGCCGCCGATCGGCCGAGCGAACTTCCTCGACGAACTTATCTGCATAAGAATTGGAAAATTCAGTCGTCTTGCGAGGCGAAGGCCTCAGGGGAACAGATTTCCACGGCTGGCTTCGAAACGGCAGGCTGGCACCAAGCAAACATTCCCGCAACGGTGGTCGGCGCTTTGGTTACGGACAAGACCTATCCTGACCCGAACTATGCAACGACTCTGAAGTCCCTTCCCGGCATGAACTATTCGGGCAGAAGTCTTTTTGCCAATCAGGAAATGCCCGAGGGCAGTCCTTTTCGCTGCTCGTGGTGGTATCGCACGGAATTCACAGCGCCTGAAGTGGAGGGGAAGAAAACGCAGTGGCTGAATTTTCTGGGCATCAATTACCGGGCCAACATCTGGATCAATGGGCACAAGGTGGGAGATGCCAACGATGTTGCGGGCACCTATCGCGCGTACGAATTCGATGTGACTAAGTTTTTGCAGCCGGGAAACGCGAATACGCTAGCGGTCGAAGTCTTCGCTCCCGGGAAGTACGACCTGGGGATCACCTGGGTGGATTGGAACCCGACGCCTCCCGACAAGGATATGGGGATTTGGAAGGAAGTTTTTCTAAGGTCGAGCGGCGAGGTGGCCGTGCGCAATCCGTTTGTGGCCACGAAACTGGATGCCGAATACAAGACTGCCGAGCTGACCGTCAGCGCCGAGCTGCGCAACGTCTCGAAGGAAACGGTTAAAGGCCTTTTCAACGCGGAACTGGACGGGATCGCACTGCAACAGCCCGTGGAACTGAAGGGCGGAGAATCAAAGATGGTGAGCTTTTCGCCGGAACAATTTGCAAAATTGAAGCTGGCGCATCCGCGATTGTGGTGGCCCTATCAGATGGGGACGCCGAATCTCTACACGGCGAAACTTTCCTTCGATATCGGCAAACAGGTTTCGGATGCCGCCAGCGTGACGTTCGGAATACGCGAAGTTACCTCGGAACTGACGGACCAGGGACACCGGTTGTTCAAGATCAACGGCAAGAAAGTATTGATCCGTGGCGCGGCGTGGGCCCCAGACCTTTTGTTCCGGTGGTCGTCAGAGAAGCTCGATGCGGATCTTGCCTACGTTCGCGAAATGAACATGAACACCATCCGCTTAGAAGGACGTCTTGACCGCGACGAGTTCTTTGACAAGACCGACCGTCTAGGGATTTTGGTGATGCCGGGATGGACGTGCTGTGACGCGTGGGAGAAATGGAAAAGCTGGAAGGGCGATCAGAATCGAGTTGCGGCTGCTTCGCTCGGCGACCAGATCACTCGGCTGCGCACTCATCCAAGTGTTTTTGTCTGGCTGAACGGCAGCGACAACCCGCCGCCCGCCGACGTCGAAAGCATGTATTTGAGTATTGAGAAAGACTTGCAGTGGCCGAATCCCGTCGTTTCGTCAGCTTCGGAACAGAAGGCCGCGGTCAGCGGAGCTTCGGGCGTCAAAATGACCGGTCCTTATGAATACGTGCCGCCCGTATATTGGCTGGCGGACACCAAAGCGGGTGGCGCCTACGGTTACAACACCGAAACCAGCCCCGGGCCGGCGATTCCGACGCGGCAATCGCTGGAAAGATTTATTCCTAAGGAGCATCTCTGGCCGATCGATGAAGTTTGGAATTATCACGCGGGCGGCGAGCGCTTTACGACCGTCAATGTATTTACGGATGGTTTGACACGGCGTTACGGGCAAGCCTCCTCGCTCGATGATTACGAGCGCAAAGCGCAAGCCATGGCGTACGACGGCGAACGCGCCATGTTTGAAGCCTACGGCAGGAATAAATATGGGGCCACGGGTGTGATTCAGTGGATGCTGAACAACTCTTGGCCTTCGCTGATTTGGCATCTCTATGATTACTACCTTGTTCCAGCGGGCGGATATTTCGGGACGAAAAAAGCCTGCGAGCCGGTCCACGTGCAGTATTCCTACGACGACAATTCTGTCGCGGTGGTGAACGGAACTTACGGAACGCTGAAAAGCACCAAAATCACCGCGAAAATCTTCACCATCGATGCCCAGGAAAAAGCTTCGCGCGAGGCAACACTCGATTTGCAGGCGGACAGCAGCAGCAAGGCCTTCGATCTCCCCCAGCCGGATGGATTGACGCCCACCTATTTCCTGAAACTCGAATTGCATGACGCGGCTGGCAAGCTGCTCAGCGATAATTTCTACTGGTTGTCGACAAAAGCGGACGTACTCGACTGGAACAAGAGAAGAGACACCGTCTACACGCCGCAGAAGGAGTTCGCTGACCTCACCGGGCTGAACACCCTGCCCATCGCGAAAGTGGCCATCACGAAGACCATGCAAGGAAGTGGAAGCAATTCCTCACTCACGGTAGTTGCCGAAAACAAGAGCCGTACCGTGGCGTTCATGGTTCATCCGCGGCTCACGTACGGAAAGGGTGGCGAAGACCTGACGCCGATTTTCTGGAGCGACAACTATTTTTCGCTCCTGCCAGGTGAAAAGAAGTCCGTCACGGCGACATTTGATTCCGCATCACTGAAAGGCGCCACGCCCGACCTGGTAGTCGAAGGCTGGAACGTCGAGCCAACCGCGCCCTAGTCAAGAGTCAGAAAGCAATTCCGGCGCCAGCGCTTTGCCGATTTGGCGGGCTACATCCGTCTGCACTTGGAGAGCGTCCCGCAGATCCCGGTCATAAGTGGCCGACCACAAATGGGTTTGGTCGCGCGTTTCAATCAACTGGCCGGTGATGCGCACGTGCTGGCCGTTGCAGCGCACGGTTCCCTCCAGCACGCAGTCGACACGCAACTCCGCGGCAATTTCTCCAATGGATTTCTTGGTGGCCTTGTATTGAATCGCAGAAGTCCGCGCGATCACCCCCAACCGCTTGGGATCGAGCTGCCCGAGTTGCGAAATCATCTCTTCCGTCAATCCTTCCGCAAAGAACTCCTGTTCGTCATCACCGCATAAACTCTCAAAGGGTAGGACAAGCAGCATCCTCTTACCTTCCGCGGCAACCGTTTTACCAGGATTCATTACCGGCGCAATGAAACGATAGCCCAGCCGGGGAAGGGTTTCGACGAATCGGGGACTCCGCGCGGAATCTCCGATAAGGTCGCGAAGCTTGTTAATAGCGGTGTTAAGACCATGCTCGTAACCGACGACCGTGTCCGGCCACAGTCTTTCGCGGAGCATTTTGCGGGTTACCACATGGCCTGCACGTTCCAGTAAGAGTTCCAGAATTTGGAAGGGTTTTTCTTCCATCCGGATGCGCATTCCATGCTTGCGAAGTTCCCGGGACTGCAGATTGACTTCAAACGTGCCGAATCGTACTAGCCGGGCTGCCATCTGAGCGTCGTTCATTGGTCCTTTGGAGCGGCTTGCCCGGCCCCGACCCAGGGTTGCCTGCCGGTTCTCCCCCATTCTGAATTGACCTTCTCGCGTAAGTCTTCTCGATCGAGTGGCCTGTATGTCGATAAAGACTTGTCCTTCCGCTGATTTATTCCCGGCGGACTTTTGCCATCTAAACCGGCGGGCCAGTTTCTGGATGGCGCGGGCCTGGTTTGTTCGGCAAATCCACCCGGTGCCAACTTAGGGGTCAAATCAAGAGAGGAAGAGGAAGATCCAATGAAAGAAATCAGGAAAGTGCTTTCGAAGACCAGCAATCGCCGTTCGTTCTTAAAGAATGGAACAGTGGCAGTAGGAGCGGCGACCGTCGGTGCCGGACTCTTCGGCAAAGCAACGCCTGCCTTTGCTCAGGGGCAAGTCGACGGCGCGCCAATCACGAGGGGGGACATCGCGATTCTGAAATTCTTGCAAGCCCTCGAGCAGGTGGAAGAAGACCTCTGGAGACAGTACGCCGAACTGGGCGGCACTCAAGATAACGAGTTTACCGGACTCACCGGAGGAAACGCCGCCTATAGCCAGGCCCTGCAACTCCTCGACGGCGATATGCCACAATACATCCACGACAATACCGACGACGAGATCAGCCACGCCCGCTTCCTTGGCAACTACCTGGAAGCAAAGGGTGCGGAGCCGGCCGACTTCTCCTCTTTCCGCGTTCTCCCCAGCAGCAAGGCTGACGGCGCGCAGCAAATTGGACGCCTCACCAATCTTACTCAACTCACCATCGACACCGGCTTTTGGTCCAGATACCGCAGCATCACCAATCCCGATTTTGATCCCACGGCAAAATTTGCCCAAGCGGTCCCCAGCCTGAACTCCGGAAAACATACCGCCATTCCGAGAAGCAACGACGACACGAACGGAAGCATCATCAATCTCAACGATCCCACGCAATCCACATTTACCGACCACCTTAAAGCCATCGCCTTTACTGCCGGATTCCACTTCGCCTTTATCGAGGAGGGCGGCACCAGCCTCTATCCAACACTGGCTCAGCACGTCACCAACCTCGAAGTTCTGCGAATCCTGCTGAGCATCGGGCCCAGCGAAACCATGCACTTCCAGACCTGGCAGGACAAAGCCGGCAATGCCACTCCTCTGACGGACGTCGATCCCCTGAACAACTCCACCGTGACCTTTTCCACATTGAGTGCCGCTCAGGGAGAGACCAGTCCGGAATCCCTGAATGGCGACACTCTCCAAGCCAACCTGATCATGCCCGAGCCTACCCATTTTTTGGACCAGAAGTTCGGCCCGGTGGCCATCATCCGCCCCACCTCGACGGCTCTTGGTGGCGCCGTCGCTTCTGTCCAGTCATTTTTGACGGACGGGCTTTTCATCAATCCCAAAACCAATAAGAGCGACACCGGGATTGTTCAGAGGCTCATGCAACTGGCGGAAGAGGCTGATGCGGCCCGCCGCCAACTCTAACCAGCAGCCTCAGTGCACCACCTGACTCAACTTAAAGCGTTCCTTAGCCGCATGGGGGCCCACACCTTTGGTTTGGGCCCTGATCCTTATCCCCAGAGTGGAATTGCCAAAGCCCGGGACGGAGATGCCTCTTCCCTCCGGGACAATCGCCCCTCCCCGCGATTGGAGCCCCTCAGTTAAGTTAAGCGCAACCAATCGCCTCGTCTCCCTCATCCAATGGGGTAGAATGGCGTAGGTGTAGTTGGGCGCGGGAACGAATGCGGAGATCCCGGGCATGCCGGTCTCCGATCGTGAGAGGGAACAATGAAAAATGTGAATCGCTTTTTGTCGGCGCTTGCCCTGGGGCTCTTCTTTGTCGGTTCTGCTGCCGCGGACACTTTGGAATTAAAAGATGGCCGCGTGCTGAAGGGGAGATATCTCGGCGGCACGCAAGCCGTTTTACGTTTCGAGATCAATAGTGAAGTTCAGACCTTTAATACCACGGACATCGTGGCGCTGACGTTCACTGGCAATTCCGCATCTTCGGCTGCGTCAGCGGCTCCTGCCATGGCCCCGGGTGCGGCGTCCAGTATGGCGCCGAGCGCCGATCCCGGCGGCAGCGTGACCATCCCGGCAGGGCAATCTCTGCTGATACGCATGATCGACGGCGTGGACTCCGCTAAAAACCACGTGGGCGACGTTTTCCACGCCAGCCTGGAAACCGACTTGACCATTGGCAATTCTGTGGTCGCGCGCAAGGGCACCGATGTGTATGGGCGGCTAGCCAATTCGCAAAAGAGCGGAACATTTACAGGCAAGTCGGAGTTACAACTAGAACTAACGCGCATAGTGATTGACGGCAAGGACTATCCCCTGGTCAGCAGCGACTACACGCTACAGGGCAAGGGACAAGGTGCCTCTACGGCCAAGAAAGTGGGTGGCATCGCCGCCGCCGGAGCGATCATTGGAGCCATCGCGGGGGGCGGAAAGGGCGCGGCGGTTGGTGCCGCGGCTGGAGGGGCGACAGGCGCGGGCGTCCAGGTTCTGACCAAGGGCCAACAGGTGAAAGTGCCCAGCGAGACGCTTCTGGAATTCCGGTTGCAGCAGCCAGCCATGGTTACCCCAACAGAAAAGTGAAGAAGATTCCTCGAGGAGCGGGTACGCGATCCGCATCAAAGAATTCAGAAAGGGCGAGCTAGCTCGCTCTTTGTCCCCCTCCAGGGAGAAGAACTTTTGGCCGGTTTTCCCGAGCCGTTATCCGATTGGAACCATCCGCCAGAAAATCCCCCTTGCCACTCCTGCTGTTAGTGAGTAAGCTACCCCCTCACGTGGGGAGACCATGCCAAAAGAGAAACCTAGAGTAAACATCGGGGAAGTGATCAGAACTTATCGGAGCCAGCGCAGCCTCTCGCAGGGGGACATCGAACGCCGCACCGGGCTGCTGCGTTGTTACTTGTCGCGCGTCGAAAACGGCCACACCGTGCCATCACTCGAAACGCTTGCCAAAATCGCGGAAGCCATGGACATTTCCCTGGCGGATTTCTTTCCCGGCACCGAAACGCCGCGCGACCGTGAAACGCAAAAAGCGCTCGGCGAGCTCTCCCAAGACGAAATTCGCTTCTTGGCGGAAATCAAGAAGTACAGCACCACTCTTTCCGATGGCGACAAGCGCCTGGTGCTGGCCATGATCCGCAAGATGGCTACCTTGCTCCCGCCGCCCGCGGCCAAGAAGCTAATGGTGCGCCGCCCCACGGCATAACCGGACCAGCGCGACTAGCATCAAATTTTTTGATTTCATTAACCCGAAAAGATGATTTGCCAACTGGAAGGCTTCTCGCTATCCTAGGTAAGGAATGACTTCTATCCGCATGACCGGCGTTTGTTGTTGTCCGCACCCCACGGTGACGGCCGCCGCGTCTTGTTTGGATAGCAAGCCAGCTTTCTAACAGCTCTCTATCTCAAGATTGTAGCGAACCCACCGCCAGGAATGATGGCCGGTGGGTTTTTTGTTTTTGGGAGACGTACATGACCAACGCTTCGGAAATCTCGCAAGTCTTAGTCCAGCAACCCGAACTCGCACCCGGCGAAGTCGTCGAAGCACAGAAGCCCCTGTCCCCGCGGCTTAATCACCTGCAAGCTTTGGAGTCCGAAAGCATTCACATTTTCCGCGAGGCCGCCGCCGAATTCGCCCGCCCCGTGATGCTTTATTCGATCGGAAAAGACTCTTCGGTCATGTTGCGCTTGGCGCAAAAAGCCTTCTTCCCCGGAAAAATTCCTTTTCCTTTGCTGCACGTGGATACCAGCTACAAATTCCCAGAGATGATCGGGTTCCGCGACTCCTACGCCAAGCAGATCGGCGCCGAGCTTATCGTTCACAAGAATCAGGAAGCTCTGGACTCCGGCGCTAACCCTTATTCGCTGGGCACGCAGAAGTGTTGCGGATTGCTGAAAACGAAGTCGCTTCTCGACGCCCTTTCAGAAGGCGGCTTCGACGCGGCTTTTGGCGGAGCCCGCCGCGACGAGGAGAAATCCCGCGCCAAAGAGCGCATTTATTCTTTCCGCGATGGGCTCGGCCAGTGGGACCCAAAAAATCAGCGGCCAGAGTTGTGGAATATTTTCAACTCCCGCCTCGACAAAGGCGAAAGCATTCGCGTCTTCCCGCTTTCCAATTGGACCGAGCTCGACGTCTGGCTCTACATCCACGCGGAGCGAATTCCCATCGTGCCGCTCTACTTTGCCAGGGAACGCAACGTGGTTCTTCGCAACGGCTCCATCATCGTGATCGATCATCCGGCGCAGCTCCTCCCCGGAGAAAAGACGCAGCGCCTCAAGTGCCGCATGAGGTCCCTCGGTTGCGTTCCTTGCACGGGAGCGATCCGCTCCGATGCCGACACCCTGCCCAAGATCATCGAGGAGATGGTTTCCTTCCGCCGCTCCGAACGCGAAAATCGCGCCATCGACCACGATGAAGAAGGCTCCATGGAGCTCAAAAAACGCGAGGGCTACTTCTGATGATCTCTTCTTTGATGAACATCCCGCGCGAAGCCTTCTCCGCTTTTCTGGAGCAGGAGATGAATACCGAGCTTCTTCGTTTCACCACCGCCGGAAGCGTTGACGACGGCAAGTCCACTCTGATTGGGCGCCTATTGCACGATTCCAAAGCCGTCTACGAAGATCAGCTTGCTTCAGTCAAAAAGAGCCGCATCAATCGCTCGACAGGGCCAGTCGATTTTTCGCTGCTCACCGATGGCTTGCGCGCCGAACGCGAGCAGGGCATCACCATCGACGTCGCTTACCGCTATTTCGCCACCGTCCGCCGCAAATTCATCATCGCCGACACTCCCGGGCACGAGCAGTACACGCGGAACATGGCCACAGGCGCATCGACGGCGGACCTGGCGGTCATTTTGATGGATGGAGCAAAAGGCCTCCTTCCGCAAACGCGGCGCCACGCTTTCATCGCTTCGCTCTTGGGAATCACCAAGGTCCTCGCCGCCGTCAACAAAATGGATCTGGTTGGCTATCGCCAAGAGGTCTTCCGCAAGTTGCAGGACGATTTCTTGGCGCTTGCCGCTCAGCTCGGAATCCCCAGCGTGCAGTGCGTGCCGATCAGCGCTCTTGAAGGAGACAACGTCGTCGACCGCGGCAATCGCATGCCCTGGTACGACGGCCCCACACTGCTCGAGCACCTTGAAACCGTCCCGCTTCCCGAACAGGATTCACTGAAAAGTTTTCGCTTTCCGGTGCAGACGGTGATTCGTCCGGACGCCACATTTCGCGGCTTCGCCGGTCGCATCGCCAGTGGCGCCATTCATCCCGGCGATTCTGTCGTGGCCCTTCCATCGGGACGAGAAACTCGCGTTCGCTCCATCGTGACCTACGATGGCGAACTCCCCGAGGCATCCAGTTCCATGTCCGTGACTTTGCAGTTGGACGGAGAGATCGACCTTAGCCGTGGCGACATGCTGGTCTCGGCTGGCTATCTGCCAAGAGTCTCCAAAAAATTCCATGCCAGGGTTGTTTGGCTTCACGGCACTCCGCTGGAATTGGGCCGCACCTATCTCGTCAAGCACACCGCGCGGCAGACGAAGATCCGCGCGCTGCGTATCCGCCATCGCGTCAACGTTAATACCCTGGCGCTTGAGCCGGCCGCTCGATTGGAGATGAACGAAATCGGTACCCTCGAGTTCGAGACTCATGTGCCGCTGTTTTTCGATCCCTATTCGAGTAACCGCACGACGGGCAGCTTCATTCTGATTGACCCCGCCACGAACGCGACCGTGGGCGCCGGAATGATTCAGGACGACCCATCCGCAGCGACCAAGAAAGAAAAGGAATTTCCTTCAAGCGCATTAGCCGAATCTCCGGTTGCGTCCCAAGAACGAAGCGCCCGTCATGGCCATTTTCCCGCAGTCGTTCAGCTCGAAGGCCGCGCGGCTCTCGCGGTACGCCTTGAACGTCTCCTCTTCGATCTTGGATTCGAAGTGCTGCACCTGACCCGTCCCGAATTTTCCCCCGATAACTTTGCCGAGGCGGCTCGCGTGGCACAGTCCGCCGGGCTCATCGTCCTCTATTCCGGCGACGTTCTCAGCGGCGAAACGAAGCGTCGCCTGGTCACGGATTTTGCCGATCGCTTCTTTGACTTAGCTAGCGCGCCCGAACTTCTCGCCGACGAGGAACTAGCCACGCGCCAAATCCTTACGCTCGCCGAAACTCTGTGGCGTATCCAGCCCCCAACGAACCAGGAAAGTGTGAACTAAATGAACGTAGACCACATTGCCGAATCCGTCGAAAATCTCTCGCCCGAGCAGGTCCTGGACACCGTGCTCGCCGCCCACCCAGACGCCCGCGAGTGTCTGACCAGCAGCTTTCAAGCGGAAGATATGGCCGTCCTCCATCTTCTGCGCCAACGTATCCCCGGCGTCCCCGTGCTGTTTCTAGATACCGGCTATCACTTCGCCGAGACCTACCGATACCGCGACCGTCTCGCGAAGGAATGGTCGCTGCATCTTGTCAACGTTCTCCCGAAACAAACCGTTCCGGAGCAAGAGTCGGCGTTCGGCATCCTTCATCAGAGCGATCCCACACGCTGCTGCCAGTTGCGCAAAGTTGACCCGCTGCTCGGCGCGCTCGAGCCCTTCGATATTTGGTTCACCGGATTGCGCCGCCAACAGTCCCCCACGCGCAAGAATCTCAAGAAAGTCGAGCTTCACCGTCTTCCCACCGGCAAGACTTTGTGGAAGGTAAGCCTCCTCGCGGACTGGAGTTGGGAGCGGGTTTGGAACTATACGCAGGAGAACGGCATCAGCCACCTTCCTCAGTACGACGACGGCTACCTCAGCATCGGCTGCCAGCCCTGCACCGCGCTGCCCATTGATCCAAACAATCCGCGGTCCGGCCGCTGGAGCGGCACCAAGCTCGAATGCGGCATTCATACTTTTTCAGAGCGAGCCGAGGGATGAACTTCTTTATCGGTTTCCTCATCGCCCTAGCCGTTGGTTTGACCGGGATTGGCGGCGGTACCTTTACCGTTCCGGCTCTCGTCCTGATTGTTGGACTAACGGCCGGCGAAGCGGTGGGCACCGCGTTCGTGTTCGCGGGCGTCCTGCGCTTGATCGCGGCCCCGTTCTATCTCCTCGGAAAAAACTTTCACGCCCGATACCTGTCATTGCTCTTGCTGGGAGCTGTCCCCGGCCTCCTGCTTGGCACGTTTGTGCTTCAGCTTCTCGGTAATCATGGAGGAAGTCCCGTCGTCCTCATCCTGCTTGGAATACTGCTCGCCCTCTCTTCGAGCGTGACCTTCGTCCCCCGCGCGCAAAATCCCGGTTTCGCAGAGAAGAATTCCTGCTGGCTGCCCTGGCTGGCGCTCCCTATCGGCGTCGAATACGGTTTCTCTTCCGCCGGGGCCGGTGCCCTTGGCAGCGTTCTACTCCTGAACTACTCGGAGATCACCACTCCCCAGGTCGTTGGCACGGACTTGATTTTTGGCTTGGTGCTGGCCGCCATTGGCGGGGCATTTCATTGGAAGTTTGGCGCCATTAACTCGCCGGTCCTCCTCCAACTCCTTGCCGGGGGAGTGCCGGGCGTACTGCTTGGGTGCGCCTTGGCCAGGCACGTTCCGGCGCGCAGGCTAAGACTGGTGGTCGCCACGATCGCTATTTTCGCCGGAGCGCAGCTGGTCTGGAACGGCGCTCGCACCTTGCTGGCAAATCGCGCGCCGGCAATAGCATTCAAGGTAGCGGCTGGGCACCATTAAGGAGCTTCCGGCGCTCAGTGGAGTTTCCAGCAGTCACGAAGTCGCTATTCACTTTCGCTGTTACGTCAACCTCCAAGTCCTTTCGATGCAACACTCCGTAAGAAAGAGGGGGGACCCTGCCTACTGCTCTCACTGGTCGCTTCTTTCGGAATTAACCCTTAGCTGGACTGTCCGCGAATGATGCGGATGGCGTCAGGCAGAGCCGCGTCGCCACGCCCATTTCCGCCCGCCGGGATTTCCGCGCCGCCCGAATCGTCCAAGTCGCTACCTTCTCCAGGCGCCAGGAACAAGTTGGCTTCGACGGCGTGCTGCTTGGTGTAAAGATCGTAGTAACGGCCGCCTAGCGCGTAGAGCGCTTCGTGAGTGCCGCGCTCAATCACCCGGCCCGCTTCCACGACGAGAATCTGATCGGCGCGTCGAATCGTGGACAGCCGGTGCGCGATCACAAACGTCGTGCGCCCGCGCATCAGGTAACGCAGCCCTTCTTGAATCAGGGCTTCCGATTCCGAATCCAGGCTAGACGTAGCTTCGTCCAGGATCAGGATGCGCGGATCGGCCAGAATCGCGCGAGCAATCGAAACGCGTTGTTTCTGTCCGCCGGAGAGCTTCACCCCGCGTTCACCGACGACCGTGTCGTACTTATTCTCGAACGATTCCGCGAATTCATCGACGCGCGCGATATGACAAGCAGCTAGAATTTCTTCCTCCGAAGCATTGGGACGCGCAAAAGCCACGTTTTCCCGGATCGTTCCGTCGAAAAGAAACGTCTCTTGCAAAACGACGCCCAGCTGCGTGCGATACGAATCGAGCTTCACGGTCGAAAGGTCCACGCTATCCACGAGCACGCGCCCGCTCGAAGGCACATAAAATGCCGCGATCAGCCCGATGATCGTCGATTTCCCCGCGCCGGAAGGGCCCACCAGAGCCGTGACCGTTCCCGGTTCGGACCGGAAAGCGACGTCGTGCAACACTTCCTTCCGTGTGTCGTAAGCAAAGCTCACGTTTTCCATTTCCACGAGCCCGTTTACGCGCTCGAGGTTGACCGTCCGCCCCGGCTCATCATCCTCCACCTTCTCGTTCAAGATTTCCCGCGTGCGCTCAAGTCCCGTGATGGCCTCCGTGATTTGCGTCCCGATAGCGACGATCTGAAATACCGGCGCAATCAAAAGCCCCAGGAAGATGTTGAAAGCAAAAAATGTTCCCAGCGTCATGGTGCCGCCGAGAATCTTATGCGCGCCGAGCTCCATGATGATGGCGCTTACAATTCCCATCAGCCCGGCGGCGGAAAGGCTCATCAGCGAAGTAGCCGTCAAGGTTTTCAGCACATTATCGAGCAAGCGCTCGACGCCGGTAGCGAAAACGCTTTCCTCGCGCTCCTCCGCGTGATAACCCTTTACCACGCGTACACCGCTGAGCGATTCGGTCAGCCGCCCGGTGACTTCCGCATTGATTTTCGGCCGCGCGCGGAAAATCGGGCGAATCGTCGCAAAAGCCTTGTTGATCCCGTATCCGAAAACCAGCAGGATGCCGAACGCCACGCCAGTCATGGTCACGCTGGTGCGCAGCAAGTACACCAGCGCGATAACCGCGGTCATCAGTCCGCCGACAAACTCGACGAGGCCGGTTCCAATCAGGTTCCGAACGCCTTCCACGTCGCTCATGATGCGCGAAACCAGCGCCCCCGTCTTATTCGCATCATAGAACGCTACCGGCAACCGTCCGATATGCGCTTGAACCTGGCGGCGCATCTCGGCAATCATTTTTTGCGCGGACTTCGAGAGCAACTGAGTCAGCGTGAAAGAAGTAAGCCCCTGAATGACTGTCGCGGTCAGAACCGCCAGCACGATGGGAGTCAGCAGCTGGATTTGCTTTTTGCCGATGACGTTGTCCACCAGATACTTCGTGGACGCCGGCAAAACCAATCCGGACACGCGGTTGATGGCCATCAGCACAAAGCCCAGCGCCAGCAGCCCCCGGCGCGGCTTCATCAGCGCCCAAACGTCGGGCAGATTCTTCCACGCGTTCTTGCGCTTTTCACTCTTGGATGGAGCTTTGCCGGTTGTTTCGGTGGCCATGTTGGAAGGATGGACTCATCCCGTCGATTTGATGCCGGCGGCACTCGTTTGACTATACGGCGAAAACAGACCGCAAAGAAAAACTGTCTTCAATCTCCCGCGGCTCCCGCGGGAGGCACGCTGGCTCTCCCTGGCCGCTCCAGGTTCAACACGCTGGAGATGAACTCGCTGATCGTAAGTCCCAGATGTCCCCACAACCTCCGCTTCAAGCTGGTGTAATCCTGCGTGCCGCTGAAGAGATCGCCCATCAATTGCCGGAACACCGGACTGCGCTTCATGAACTGCACCATGCGTGTGGTTACCGCGCTGCCCAGGAAAGATCCGCGATAAAAGCGCCGCACGATGCGCGCCGCAAACTCCAGTTCCGCGCAAAAAGTAGCCTTCACCCAAGCCGGATATTTCTCCGGGCAGCCTTCGGCCAGGGAGCGCCCCAGGAATTCGCCCGAGCGAATGGCATAGAAAAGCCCTTCGCCGGTCAGTGGATCGACCCACGCCGCCGCATCTCCCACCAGCGCCCAGTTTTTTCCGATGACGTTGCGTTCGGAAAGCGTTCGCTCCTTCGGCGACGGCAGCACGTGGCTGTAAAACTTCGCGCCTTCCGTTTCGATGCCGTGCTTCTCCACGAACTCCAGCAGATGCCCGCGCAGTTCCGCGCTGGTGTGCGAAGCCATGCTGCCGCAAATCCCCACCGAGAGATGGTCACAGCGCGGGAATGACCATATATAGCCCTCGAAATTCCGCAAGAACTTGATGGTGATGGAGTCGCTGATCTGCGGCACGAAGTATCCCTGGGTCATCTCCAGTTCGTCGCGCTCTAAGGCACGGGATTCAGGAAGCAGTTGATTGCGCGCCCCCGCCGCGAGCACCAGAAAATCGGCTTCCCGCCAATCGCCCTCCACGCAATAGCGCGGTTTCGCTGTCGTCGTGTCCACACTCATCACGCGCGAGCGTTGTATGTTGCAACCAGCCTCCCGCGCGCGATCCAGCAGCATGCCGTTCAGCACTGTCCGCGAATAAATCACAATGGGATGAGGCATCTCCAGCGTGGCGCGCTGCTCTTCGCTGCTGATCAGGTCGACGGAGTTCACCAATTTCTTCGGGTAGGAATTCTCCAGCAGGAAGGGAAAGCACTTGATGGCTTTGTGCGTCAGTCCGCCGCCGCACGGTTTCTCCCACGCCAAGTGCTCGTCAAAAAGATTCACTTTGTGGCCTGCGCGCGCCAGCTGTTCACCGCACATCGCGCCGGACGGTCCCCCGCCGACAATCGCTATCTGGGCCATGGTTGTGTTCGCTCAGCGCTCTGCGTTCCGCTCCCGGCGCGCGCAACTCCGCGATGCGTTCCTTTGGTTTCGGGTCTTAACGTGCGGGCAGTTAGGTGAGGGGAAAGATCACCAGGCAAAAGCCCGCCTGGAGTATAGCACCGAACAGCGCCGTCGCTGTCGCCGACCCGGTTTCAGTACGCACGATGTCCATCCCGCTCCGCTGTATCAAATTGAACAGCGCCATATACACCGAAAGCAGCCCCATCAGGATTTCTCCGTTGTGCAGGAATAAAATGCCCCCCATCATCGCCCCCCAGGTGATCAGCCTCAGAGTCAACGCGAGCAGCAATCTCCGTTGCCGTCCTCCTTTTGGCGCGGGGCCCAGGAGCGTTTCTTCGGCAAGGTGGTACGGGAGCAGAGCCGCCAGCAGAAACGGGAATCGTGCCCACTTCGCGGCGGTCAGCCACGCTTCGTAAAGCGTCAAATCAAACCATGTGGTGCTGAGAAATAGCAACAAGACACCGGCGAACCCCAGTGCCATCAGGCGGTGCGAAGAATTCTTCATTACTTTCCGCACGCAACTCCAATGCATCGCAACCAGTAAGGCTCCAAAAAGAAACTGCAAACTGGCAAGATAATCGCCCTGAAAAAGTCGAATGGCCTTCAAGGGAATCCAGAATCGCAAGAGAATCACGACCATCGTCGATCCCACTGCAAATTCCAGAAAAAGCCGCGGCACTTTGACGACCGGGCCCGTTCTAGCGACTTCCTCCTCTTTCTTTTTCCCCGCCGCTTCCCTCAAGAATGGTCCTGCAAGTAACACAATCCCCGCAAAACCAGTCAGCGCGCCGATGAGCGGCCGGTGCGAGGGCAGCGCGGCCGCCGAAGCTAAATTCAGGATGTGAGCCCCCCACTCCTCGGCGGAACGCATCGCCACCGAATTGAAAAGTATGCTGACGTGCGTGGCCCCTGGTACCTCCATGTACTTGGTCGTCCCGTCGCTTCGCGTCGCAACCAGGTCGGAAGCGTTTAAGCGCATGGACTCCAATTCGAGCGAGCCAACCATCAGCAGGGAATTCGGTGGCAGCTCCGGACGATTGCTGAAAAGCAGCTTTTCCGCCGTAAGGCCTTTGGCGGTGCGCATCGGCGCCGGCGAAATGGCGATCAAGCCCGCGACGGGAACGCGTGTCGCAACGCGCTCGGCAATGGCCCCGCCCATCGAATGCCCCGCCAGAATCGTGCGCTCGCCGCTGATCATTCCGCGCCCGAGCAGTTCGCGTAGCAGCGATTCCGCGCATTCCTCCGCGCGCGCGGGAGAAAACGGCCCTGGCGTGCGTCCGTGTCCCGGCAAATCCGGAACATACACGCGCAAGCCCTGCTCGGCAAATCCCCGCGCCAAATACGACATGATTTTTTTGTTTGCCGAGATTCCATGGAACAGCAACACCGATCCTGGCCCGCCGCCCGCTTGCTTTTCCACGATAGTGGTTTCCAGCCGGCAGCCGCCAGCGTTAAATATATAGGTCCGTTCCCGATATGGCGTCGGCAGCGCCAGCCACAACCCCGCGCCGCAAAGTAGAACCCCCGCAATCGCCCGGAGCGCCTGGGGCGACTTCATCGCCCGCCGCTCGCCCTCGGGCGCCGGACCTCCTGTGCGTGATAAACTAACTTTTCACGAATATCACTTTTTTGTTTTCGGTTCCCCATGGAGATCCTTTGAATTCAGCAGTCCTGACACTTGAGGAAGCGATTCTGCGGTTTGCAGGCGAGAAACGCAACGGCCGCCACATCGTTTTCACCAACGGGTGCTTTGACCTTCTTCATCCCGGCCATATCCGCAGCCTGGAACTGGCGCGCGCATTGGGCGACGTGCTCGTCGTTGGCCTCAATAGCGATTCGAGCGTTCGTCAGTTGAAAGGCGAAGGCCGCCCGGTAATATCTGAAGACGAACGCGCGGAAATTCTCGCCGCTTTGGAATCCGTCGACGCCGTCGTGATCTTCGACGACTTGACTCCCCGCGAAATAATCGCCCGCTTGCTTCCCGATGTGCTCGTGAAAGGTGGCGACTGGCCCGGCGACCAAATCGTGGGCCGCGAGGAAGTGGAAGCCGCCGGAGGCCGCGTCGTCTCCGTTCCCGTTGTTCCGGGTTATTCCACCTCGGCCATTCTCCAGAAAATACGCGAAGGGGCACGCGCCTCTCGCGCGGAATCCTGACCGGCCAAGCATGATACTTCCTGCCGTCCGCGAGAGATTAGAGGCCGTCCTTCGCCACGCCGCGATGGAAGGCGCGCTGGCCGCTTTGCGCTCCGGCGCAAGCCATGTCTCGCTCACCGGCTTGCACGACGTCGCAAAAGCTCTCGTGGCATCCTATCTAACGCGCGAGTTGCGCCGCCCCGCTTTCTTCGTCACCGACTCCAATCGCCGCGCCGAAGCGCTCGCCGAAACCCTGCGCTTCTTCAGCGCCATTTTCCCGGGAGCCACCGGAGGCGTCACCACGCTCCCCGCTTTCGACCGCCTTCCCTGGGAATCGCAAAGTCCGCATGCGGACATTCTCGAACGCCGCGCTGCCGCTCTCTTTCGCGTCGCGGACGGGCAGATTTCCCTGATGATTGCCCCGATTGCCGCCGCCCTTTGGCGCTACCAGGATCCCGCCGCTTATCTCTATCTCACCCGCACGCTGGCAAAAGACACTGAAATTCCTCACGAGGAATTGCTCACCCATCTTGGCTCCGTGGGCTATACGCGAACCGAGATGGTCGAGCTGCCCGGCCAATTCACCGTGCGCGGCGGCATCATTGACGTGTTCTCCCCGGAAGCCGCGCGCCCCGTGCGCATCGAGTTGCTCGGCGACACCGTCGAATCGGTTCGCGAATTCGACGCGCGCACGCAGCGCTCGATTGCCCCAGTGCAGCGTACCGCGCTCCTGCCCTTGATGGAATGGGCCGTTCCGCCGCCCGAAAAAGCGGATCTCAACGTGGCCGCCTGGGCGACTCCGTCGTTCTTTGGGCCTACCGCCGAACCGGGTTCCAGCACGTTGTTCGAACTGGCGGAGAGTTCTCTTCGGCCCATCGTCTTCCTCGATGAGCCGCAAACTCTTCGCGAAGCGGCCGCAAAACATCTCGCGTTTGCCACGGAAATTTACGAGCGTCACGGCCGCGCCAACTCGCCGGCCGCTGCTCATTACTTCTGGTCCGAAGCGGAATTTGTCGCCGCCCTGGAAAAGACCTCGCAAATTCACATCGAACAACTTTCGCTGGAAATCGGCTCCATTCCCCAATTCCAGCTTTCTTCGCGGCCCAGTGCGCGTTTCCACGGCGACGTCGTTGCCTGCATGGGCGACGTGAAGTCCCAACTCGCTTCCGGTGGAACGGTTTTCCTGACCGCCGCGAGCACCGGAGAAATCGAGCGTTTCGCTGACATTTGCCGAGAGTACGAAGTCCCTTACGTCCTCGGCGAATCCGAAGATGCCGCCGCCGGATTCACCGCCGAAGGCGCGCATGAGTCCGCGGCCATGTTGCTGATTCGCGCGCCCTTTGCCGAAGGCGTCACCTTTCCCGAAGCGCGCCTCACCCTCTTTGGCCACTCCGATCTTTTCGACGTCACTCCCACCGTCGAACGTCCCAGCCGCAAGATTCGCACCTCCGGTTTCTTTGGCGATTTTGCCGAGTTGAAGCCCGGCGACTATGTCGTCCACGTCGATCATGGCATCGGCCAGTTCGAAGGACTTCGCCAGATCGAGTCCGGCGGGCACAGCGGCGAGTTCATGCTGCTGAAGTACGCCGACGACGCACGCCTCTACGTGCCCCTGGAGCGCATGGACCTGGTCCAAAGTTACCGCGTTCTCGAAGGTACGCATCCATCGCTGGACAAGCTCGGCGGCACCGTTTGGAACGCCCGCAAAACGCGCGCGCGCAAATCCGTCGAAGATATGGCCGACCAGCTTTTGGCCCTCTACGCCCAGCGCAAGGCCTCCGAAGGTTTTGCTTTTTCACCCGACAGCAACTTCCAGCGCGAATTTGAAGATGCTTTTGAATTCGAAGAAACCACCGACCAAATCACTGCCATCCGCGACATCAAGCGCGACATGGAACGCGCTGAGCCCATGGACCGCTTGCTTTGCGGCGACGTCGGCTACGGCAAAACGGAAGTCGCCATGCGCGCCGCCTTCAAGACTGTCATGGACAATAAACAAGTCGCCGTTCTCGCTCCCACTACCGTTCTCACGTTCCAGCATTTTGAAACCTTCAAGAAAAGATTCGCCGCTTTCCCCGCGCGCATCGAAATGCTTAGCCGCTTTCGCAGCGCTGCCGAGCAGAAAAAAGTTCTCGCGGACCTCGAAGCCGGCAAGGTGGACGTAGTCATCGGAACGCACCGCCTGCTCTCGAAAGACGTCAGATTTGCCGACCTCGGTCTCCTCATCGTCGATGAAGAGCAGCGCTTCGGTGTCGCCCACAAAGAGCGCCTTAAAGAAATGCGCAAAAATGTTGATGCTCTCGCGCTCTCCGCAACCCCCATTCCTCGCACCTTGCACATGTCCCTTGTCGGTCTTCGCGATATGTCCGTCATCGAAACCGCTCCGCGAGATCGCTTGGCCATCCAAACCGTGGTCGCCCCCTTTCAGGAAGAGCTGCTGCAAAGCGCCATCGAAACCGAACTTGCTCGCGACGGCCAGGTCTTCTTCATTCACAATCGCGTCGAATCCATCTATTCGCTCGGCGCCATGGTTCAGAAGCTAGTTCCTAAGGCGCGCGTAGTCGTGGCTCACGGCCAAATGGCCGAAAAAGAACTCGAGAGCGTGATGCTGAAATTCATCCGCGATGAAGCCGACGTCCTCGTTGCCACCACCATCGTGGAGAACGGTCTGGACATTCCCCGCGCCAATACTATTTTGATCAACCGCGCCGACCGCCTCGGCCTCGCCGAACTCTACCAGCTGCGCGGGCGCGTCGGACGTTCCGCACAGCGCGCTTACGCCTACCTCCTGGTTCCCCCGGACACTTCGCTTTCCGACATTGCCCGCAAGCGCCTTGCCGCCATGAAAGAATTCAGCGAACTAGGCGCCGGGTTCCGCATCGCCGCGCTCGACCTCGAACTCCGCGGCGCCGGCCACATGCTCGGGCGCCAGCAGCACGGCCATATCGAAGCCATCGGCTTCGATATGTACTGCCAGATGCTGGAGCGCGCCGTCTCCAAACTGAAGGGCGAGGAAGTCGCTCCCGACCTCCGCGCCACACTCAGCCTCGGTTTTGATGTGCGCATCCCGCAGGATTACATCCCCAGCGAAAACCTCCGTTTGCGCACCTACAAACGCATCTCCTCGATTGCTTCCGAAGCCGACAAACAGGACGTCCGCAAAGAGCTTGAAGACCGCTTCGGCAAGCCTCCTTCCTCGGTGGAAAACCTTTTGGAGTATGCGGCACTGAAATCCATGTGTGAACGCCTGCGCATCTCCGCTGTCGAGCGCCAGGGGATGCGCATCGCGGTCCGCTTCCACGCGGAAACCGCCTTGGACCCGGCTAAACTCGTCTCCGTGGTACGCTCTCGTAGTGGCATAAAGCTTGATCCCAGCGGCGTGCTTTGGATGGAAGTCAAACGGGGAGAATCGATCCCCGTCGTTTTGAGAAACGTATTGCTCGGCCTTCAGGGGCAGGGCTAAACTTTACAGGTGAGGGATTTAATGCGAAATCTAGTTGTGATCGTCGCGCTTTCGGCCGCTTTACTCCTGGCGGGCAAGCCGCTAGCGGCGCAAGACCAGTCTCAAGGCGCTCCGCCGAAGCCAGTGCCCGCTCCAACTCTTGAGAAACCGGGTATGGCCGCGCCTGACTCCACGGCCGACAAGACTCTGAAGCCCGCAAAGCCGGCCGCTCCGAAAGTATCCAATCCGGACACCGGAAAAACCGTCGAAGAGATCATCGCCCGCGTCAACAATGAAATCATCACTCGCTCGGAGTACGACAAGGCTCGCCAGACCGCCGAAGAAGACGCCAAGGCCGAATGCCAGAATCGCTGCACCCCGGAACAGCTGCAGAAGGATGTCGAGGATCGCCAGAAGAACACTTTGCGGGATCTCGTCGATCAGTCTCTATTGGTCCAGCGCGCCAAAGACATGGGCTTAAGCGTAGAAGCGGAAGTCATCAAGAAGCTCGATGCAATTCGCATTGACAACAAGCTGGACAGCATGGACGCACTGGAAAAGGCGGTTGCCAGCCAGGGACTGAACTTCGAAGATTTTAAGAACAACATTCGAAACACCTTGCTGACCCAGAAGGTGATCGGCAATGAAGTCGGCTCCCACATTAACGTCAGCGATGACGAAATAACGAAATACTACGAAGCCCACAAAAACGAATTCGTGGGGCCCGAACAGGTGGCCCTGCGGGAAATCGTCGTTAGCACGGAAGGGAAGAAGCCGGAAGAGCTTCCGGAGCTGAAGAAAAAGGCGGAAACGGCCCTAAAGCGCGTTCAGGATGGCGAAGATTTTGGCGAAATCGCCAAGCGCTTTTCCGACGGCAGCACCAAGGCCCAGGGCGGTCTCCTGGGCCAATACAAACGCGGGGAGCTTTCCAAGGAACTCGAAGACAAAGTCTTCAAAATGAAGCGCAACGAACTGACCGAAGTCATGGAAACCAAGCAGGGCTACTTGATCCTACAAGTTCTCGAGCATTACGACGAAGGCGTGCAAGCGCTCGACAAAGTTAGAAATAGAATCAACGAGGAACTCTACAGCCAGCGCATGGAACCGGCGATGCGCGAATATCTCAAGACCCTCCGCGAGCAAAGCTACGTGATCATCAAGCCCGGCTACCAGGACCTCGCCGGCGGTGGCGGAAGCTCTGAGATTCAGGAAGTCAGCGCCACCCCGGAAGTCACCAAGAACAAGAAGAGCCACAAGAAATTCTTGCTCTTCGGCAAGCGCTCTGGCTCGGCTTCCACCTCATGAAGACGCCTTTTGTCACTGATCTTAATTCTGAGCAAACCATCACTACTTTTTTCCTCGTTCACGAAAAAGAAATTCGCAGCACGCGCGAGGGAAAACCCTATTTGCGCCTCGAGCTCGGCGACCGCAGCGGCACCATTGAAGCCCGCATGTGGGACCAATTCGAAGTGGCGGCGAAGGATATTAGCCGCGACGATTTCGTCAAGGTCAACGCCCGCGTCGAGATCTATCGCAACAAGCCGCAGCTTTCTCTTCAGCAGCTTCGGCTCGCCAAGCCTGAAGAAGTCGACCTCGCTGATTTTCTTCTCCACACCAAGGAAGACGTCGGCAAGCTTTACACCCAGCTTTTGGAATACGCGGGGTCGCTCGGAAATCCGTGGCTAAAGAAACTAGTGACTGGAATCATTTCCGATCCGGCGATCGCCTTGAAGTACAAACGCGCCCCCGCCGCGAAAGTGATGCACCACGCGTATCTTGGCGGTTTGATCGAGCACGTCATCGGCTTGTGCGGCCTCGCCAAACAGATCGCCGCCAACTATCCGGAGCTGGACGTCGATTTGTTGCTCACCGCAGCAATCTTGCACGACGTCGGCAAGCTCGACGAACTTTGTTTCGAACGCGCCATCGGCTACACCGTCGAAGGCCAACTCCTCGGCCACATCATGATGGAATTTGAAACCGTCTCGAAAGCCATGGACGTCATCGAAGGTTTTCCGGCCAACTTGAAAACCGTCGTCCAGCACCTGCTCATCAGCCATCACGGCCAATACGAATTCGGCTCCCCCAAGCTCCCCATGATCCGCGAAGCCCTGGTCTTCCACTATATGGACGATCTCGATTCGAAACTCGCCGCCGTCCGCGCCGCCCTGGCCGTCGACACCGGCGAGCCCGAATGGTCCGCCTACTCGGGCGCTCTCGGCCGCAAATTCCTCCGTCTGGACCAATTCCTGAAGTCGACTAATGCCAAACCGGAAGAAAACGTGTCCAACGCAAAGCTGTTTCAGTGATGATGATGAAATCCGGGCAAAAACCGCACCCTGAAAATCGCAGAGATACGGCACCGGGCACCCGCTGCTTTCATTTCGGGTTGGCGGGGAACTGAGGCGAACTGCGAAGTCTGGTCATCAATGCCATCAGACGCGGACCGTCTTTCTCCGTCAGCGCGGTGAATTTTAATCCCAGCCCACGGCCGGGCTGGACGTGCCGGACAACAGCTTCGGCCCTGATTTGTCCTTCCTGAACAAGAAAGTCAAGCCTTATCGTCACGTCCTCGTCACGCGCCTCTTCTGTTTCGACAAACAGACCTCCCATACTCAGGTCTCGGACTTGTGAAGTATCCTCAAGGCCTTTGCAATTCCAGTACACCCAGACCCCGTCGGGCGTCGCAACTCGCGGGTAGTGCCTCCTCGAGGGGATGCTTTGAGCCGCCAAGAAGTGCTGATCGCCGCCCACGTGCGTCCTCTCAAGATCAGGTTAGGTTCCCCATGCTGCCTGCATTAGCTCTATCCCAATGGCGAAGCCGCCGCTCTCGTTGCGCTGGCAGTAAGCAACCCATCCTTCAGACCGAACGTCATCCCTTAGAAAAGTCACCCGTACGCGGGTCCCCACTTGCCAGGGTCGCGCGGCAGTGACGCGTGCACCGTGAAGACTCACGTTTTCTGTAAACGTCATTTCTCTAGGCAGAGATTCGTCTGGGCGTGAAAGCTCTGCGGTCAATCTCTTCGGGATACGTTTTCCGAATCGACCGCCGGAACCACTGGTTGGAATGGATACAGCCATGAGCCCTGGAAACCTCGCGGAGGCCACGGCGGCCCAAGTGCAATCAGACTGAACCTATAGGATTCGCAACACTTAAAATCAATCAGGTGTCCATCCTAAATTGCAGGGGTTAAACACCTGACTCCCGTGGCCTTCGTAAAACGTACCAAATGATTTGCCTCGATCGGTCCGCGGGGTCGCTAGCTGGACGGGCTGTAGCGGGTGTCTAATGATGGAGGACGACAATAATGAGGAAATGGCTCTTGGTGCTCGGATTGGCTGGGGCCGCCTGGATGACCTTTGTTTTGTACCTAGGGTCCCTGCGGCTGGCAATGATCACCAATTACCCTGGTTTTTTCTTGGCGAGGTGGTGCGTACACTACGGAGGTATTGCTCCATCTTTGTGGACTCTGCGGATGTTTGATGGCTTGCTCGTGTTGACGAGTTCTCTGGAGTGGATAATTGTGGGCTTCCTTGCGAAGGGAATAGCACGGCGATTCTCAAAGTAGCTTCTGGGGCGTGCTGTCTTCCGGAGTCACGTGATTCAGAGTCAGAAAGGGAGGCCAAGGGGATGCTCTTCGAATTCGTGGATTTCGCTAACTCCCGTCTCGCGGCTGCGCTGGAGGTTTTCCCTTTACCGACCGGGATCTTCTGGCTGTATTCCTCTGGATTGATACTGCTGGTCGTCCGGTCAAGCCCTAATTTAAAGAGATTGCATGTAGTCTGGGTAGCTGGAACACCGGTCACGCACGGTCTTGCTACCCTGGGCGCGGCGGCCTAAACTGAACTTATGATTCCCGCGAGCTTCGAAATTCGTAACTTGACCATCCGCCCGGCGGCGGTGCTGGCGCCTATGGCTGGCGTGACGGACACGCTTTTCCGCCGCGTGATTCGCGCACTCGGCGGGTGCGGCTTGTTGATGACGGAGTTCACCAGCTCGGAAGGCATCACGCGCAGTGCGAAAAAGACGCTGCGCTATCTTTATTTTCAGGAAGACGAGCACCCCATCACCGCGCAGCTTTTCGGGGCGAATCCGGCCGTCATGGCGGAAGCCGCGAAAATGGTGGAAGACCTGGGGTACGACGCGGTGGACATTAACCTTGGCTGCCCGGCGAAAAAAGTGGTGAAGTGCGGCGGCTCCGGTTTGCTGCGCGATTTGCCGCTGCTCGAGGATATTTTCAAAGCAGTGCGCGGCGCCGTCAAAATTCCCCTGACGATCAAGCTGCGCGCCGGCTGGGACGAAAATTCCATCGTTGCCGTTGACGTTGCAAAAATGGCGGAAAGCGTCGGCGTCGAAGCTGTCGCCGTGCACCCGCGCACCCGCGAGCAGGGTTACAAAGGTGCGGCCGACTGGAGCCTCATCGCCGCCGTCAAACAAGCCGTGAAGATCCCCGTGATCGGCAACGGCGACATCAATAAGCCGGAAGACGCCGCGCGCATGGTGCGCGAAACCGGCTGCGATGCGGTGATGATTGGCCGCGCCGCCGCCACTAATCCGTGGATTTTTTCGCAGATGCAGCAGCTTGTCGAAACCGGCCGCTACGAAATCCCCAGCGACGAAGTCCGCTACTGTTTACTCATGGACTACTATAGGCAAATTAATGCTGCCAGCCTGCCCGATGGCGTAGGCAAAATGAAACAGTTCGCTTGCTGGTTTACGCATGGGGTGGGAAACGGCAGTGAACTTCGTGGCTTGGTACACGCGGCGCGCACGCCCGTAGAGATCCTCGAAAGTGTGGAAGGATTCTTCGAGGGCCGAGCCGCTGCGGTCACGGGAAAAGGCGGCGCCGACCCACTCGGAGCCGACGGAATCGTTGGCCGCTCTGCGGTCACCAGAATCGAGGACCCAGCCCATGGTCCCGCTCGCGAGCACGACCGTTGCGAAGCAACGCTCGGAACGTAGAATCGCTGTCCGCCTGCCGCTGAAAATTAGCGGGCGCGATTGCCACGGTTTGGCCTTCGAAGAAGATACCTCCAGCGAAAATCTTTGCCGCAGCGGCGCGGCTTTCGTCACGCGCTTCGACGTGGCCATCGGCTCGGACCTGGAAATCCGCATCCCTTTTTCGCACTACGGAGCCCGCCGCGCCGACCGCTTTCTAAGCGCCAATAACAGCGGCCGCTTTGCGGATGCCGATGGCTACAACCGCTCGTCGGGTCCGGGCAACAACGTTCGCGCGGGGATTGCCAGGGGCAACGATACAGACTTTTTCACTCGCGGACGCGTCGTGCATGTGACCGATTCCGAATCCAAAAGCGAAAAGTTGGTCGGCGTGCAGTTCACCGGACCGCGTTTCCAGCGCGTCTTCCGCTCCGAATCCGCCGCCTAGGCTAACGTTTAGGTAAATACAGAACGGAAAAGAACGGGTCTGAAAGACCCGCCACTAGAAAAGGCAAGGATGGCGGCGTAAAGCCGCCTCGACACGGGCGAGGCGTCATTGTCCCAAGTACGTCGCAATAAACCAGCTGTTGCCCCACGCAACTTTCGCGCCCGCCGTTGGGCGGCCCTAGGGCGATACCGTCCGGTGATTTGTATGGAGCCCCTGGAGTTGGGGAGTCAAGTGCCGACTCCACGAAAGAGCGAAATCCCGACAAGACCGGAGAAGTCCTATAAAAGGGAATGTCAAGAGAAATATCTCCCCCTCGGCTCGGTGCCGAAACTTTTTTTGTCTCGGCATTCAGCCCAACTGTTTGAACGTGCACTCTCGATTCGAGAGTGGTCTTGCTCAGGCCGAGTCGCTTATCTCGTTCCGGCGTGTGACGCGCAAGAACGTATCCTCTTCCCTGTGGTTCCATACCCTTGTTGCGACGGCGCCATTCGTTTCTGAAACATCAAGCCTGACCGTTATCCACTTTTTGAGTGGCAACGCATGGTCCTATCTGAGACTCGTGGCCTATGGCTTTCTTGGATTGTCCGAGGGGGCATAGGGTGGTTTCGGAGACTCGCGCGTTTGAAGCACGGGCCTGACTTTTCCGGTGGATGCTTCCCCTCGAATCCGAGCGTCTCAAGAACCCGACAGCTACCGCCAGGAATAGTTCCCAGGTGGAACGGACTCTTTGCCAGAGACGCTCAAGCTGCTTGTCGTTTCAAATAGTTGGCGTCGAAACGTACCTCCTTCTTCCAGACGATCAACGTGATCGCGGCAATCTTCCTCGCCAGGGTCAAGCGCGCCATCGTGGGCTTCCTTCCCTTAGCCAGCAAAGCTTCGTAGAAATCGTGTAGGGGTCCAGCAGCGGTGCTGGCTCTCATAGCGGCACCCTTGAAAATATCTTTGAGGTCATGGTTGTGATTGTCATTGAGGCCGCGCAGTGTGACGGGCTTCTTTGAGCGTTGTAGCTGTCCCTCCACGACGCGGTACTGCGCGCTGTCGTGGGTCTCCGACCCCAGCCCGCTGTAGTTCCACAGTTGCCGTTTGGTGCGAAACCGATGAGGCGTCTGCATCACCCCCACCAAGTGAGCCGCCCGAAGTGGACCAATGCCAGGAATCTGGCGTAGCAACTTCGTCGCACGGTGCTTCCTCGCCTCGGCCAACAGCTCTTTCCGGGCTTGTTGACGGACCAGCCGCAGGGCGTCGAGTTGTTGGTAGTAAAGTTCTGCCCGCCGGCGCACGCCAACTTCCCTGATCTTGCTCAACCATTCCGAACGGTGATGCGGTGCGTAGACTTGCGTCCCGGCACAGGGAATGGCCCAGCTCCGATACAATGCCTTGATCCGATTCATCACGCCCGAGATCCTTGCTGATCGTCAAATAGCTGCGGGACAATTCCTTCAACATGCGCAGGCCATGTTCTCCGTGATAGACCGGCTGGATTTTTTTCATGTATAACAGTTCGGCCAGCTTGTGTGCATCGATCCGGTCACTCTTACTGCCATCCTTCAACACCAAGGCAATCTTTCGCGGATTACACACCACCAGTTCCGTGACATGCGGCTTCAGCAGATCGTACAACCAGGAAGCCCAAGTTCCTTCTTCAAACGTGACGTGCAAATCTCCGCGCAGCCCGTGGATAAACTGCAGAATGGTGCTCGCTTTGGTTTCGATGACGCATTCCATCACCGCCTTGCCGGAGAAATTCAGAACTGCGATCGAAATGCTTTCCTTATGCACGTCCAAGCCGATATATTTGGTGCTAGTCATAGAGGGTGTTCCTTTCTGTAGGGAATGGGCCAAGCACTCAAACCCTACTCCAAAGGGGCGCCCTTTTATAATGTGTGGTTGGCAGCACGGCGATGCCGCTGTAGGATGAGACCCGTTCCAACGGGAAGACTGGATGGCAAAGGGAGGAGACTATGGCGAAGAAGGGCAGGTTGACGCAAGTGGCGGTAAAAATTGGATCCGCGATGGGCCGGGCGGATCGCAAGGCGCATCAGATTGTTAAGGCCGGAAAGCTGGCGAAAAAGGAGTTGGCGGACCTATCGAAACAAGTGGATGGATTGAAGCGCCAATTGCAGGCGGCCGCCAAGCGCTTGAAACGCGCGCTGGGCTAGGCAGTGGTTGGTTGTTCGTGATTAGTTTCGCGGAGAAGAGAGATCTCATCCCAGAAAAGGTGCCGGATGAAGGAGATGTTTCTCTACGCAAGCTGACCGCTCACTTTACTCAGAATTCCTTTATGGCTGTCACCAGAGCGTAGTCCAGAAGCAGATTTCCGAAAGGAAAAACCAGGGACGTCTTACTAACCCCAGCGCGGGAGCGAAGGCGTACCCTTCCCAAAATGTCGCTATCACAGTCACATTGAAATAGGTGAGAGGGAAAAACAATTTCGATTGGAATACGGGCCATGGTAGAACGGGCAAGAATCAGCAACAACTTGGGGATCGCTAGTTTTGCGATGGCCCTATTGCGAATTTCAGCTTTTTCATTCTCATGTCACTCCCTGGCCGTTTTCGCAGGATGCTTCCGTTTCCCTCACGTCTCTTCGTGCTGCGCTTTGGCATCGACAATTTGGGAGTAGGCATCGTGGCGCGAGAGGCCGCGCTCTTTGGCGGCTAGCTTGAGGGCTTCTTTGCGGTCGAGCTTGGCTTGGCGGATGAGTTCTTCGACGCGATCGGCGAGGCTTTGCGTGGAATTGGCCTGGGTGCGAGCGTCGGCGGGAGCTTCGGGGCCGATCAAGAGGGTGATTTCGCCGCGGGCGGGGCGTTCTTCGAGGGATAGGGAGAGTTCGGAGAGTTTGCCGCGGCGGAACTCTTCGTGCAGCTTGGTGACTTCGCGGGCGATGCAGGCGCTGCGGTTGCCGAGGACTTCGCGCGCTTCGGCAATACACTCCGCTATGCGGTGCGGCGCTTCATAAAGGATGATGGTGCGGTCTTCGATGCGCAGACGTTCGAGGGCGCGGCGGCGTTCGCCACTGCGTGCCGGCAAGAAGCCGACGAAGAGGAATTCTTCGTTGGGTAAGCCGGAAGCGGAAAGAGAAGCGAGCAGCGCGGATGGTCCGGGAACCGGGACGACGGGAATATGGTGCCGCAAGCAGAGCGTCACGAGGCGGTGGCCGGGATCGGAAACGAGCGGCATTCCAGCATCGCTGACCAGGGCGATTTTCGCGCCTTGCTCCAGCGCGACGACCAGTTCCGGGGCGCGGGTCAATTCGTTGTGTTCGTGGTAGCTGACGAGCGGCTTGTGGATGTCGTAGTGGGTGAGGAGCTTTTGCGTGTGGCGGGTGTCTTCGCACGCGATTTGAGCGACCTCTTTCAGGATGCGCAGGGCGCGAAGCGTGATGTCCTCGAGGTTACCGATGGGGGTGCCCACAAGATAAAGACATCCGGCGGCTGCCGGATTCGCGGCTTCGTCAAGATTGCGGGGAACTGGCTTCGCTTTCATGCCGTCGAGTCTAGCACGCGGTCGCGATTACCATTCGCGGTTGTCGCGCGAACCGGGCGCGCGAAGCAGGGAAGGAGCCGGCAAGGGTGCCGGCGCTAGAGAAGATAAGGTCCAAAGCACGGGTCTGAAGACCCGCTACTACTAACGGCGCGCCGGCGATAGAGCGATTCCTGCCAAGGGAATGGAGCCCGAGGTCTCTCCGGCGTAAGAGCAATGCTATACTTTGAGTTTTGAGCACCACTTGGGAGGAGCGTCAGTGCCCCTGTACGACTACAAATGCTTAAAATGCGGGCGCAACACGGAAAAAATTGAAAACGTTTCCGGTCCGTACTTGAAAAAATGTCCACACTGTGGCGGCAAAGTGGAACCGGTAATCACCGCGCCAGCGATTCAATTCAAAGGCGCGGGCTGGTACGTTACAGACTACGGCGGAAAGAAGCCCAGCAGCGGCGACGGCGATAAAGTGGACCAGCCCGCCGGGGAAACGAAAGAATCCGCGAGCAAAGGGAAAGATTCGGCGAGCAAGGAAGGGACTTCAAAGGAAACGACTTCGAAAGAAACGTCCTCCAAGGAAACAAAAAGCGAGAAGCCCGCAAAGAAAAAGTAAGTCCAGCGAGGAAACCGATGGCTGACCTATCGCAAACGAAGAGCGCCGTTGGACGAACAGTACGCAAAGCCGTGTTGCCTGCGGCGGGACTAGGGACGCGCTTCTTGCCGGCCACAAAAGCGCAGCCTAAGGAAATGCTGACGGTCGTCGACAAACCGCAAATTCAATACGTCGTGGAAGAGTGCGTGGTGTCAGGGATCGAGCACATTATTATCGTGACCGGAAAAGGGAAGAATTCAATCGAAGATCACTTCGACCATTCGCCGACATTGGAGCGCTTCCTGGAAGAAAAAGGAAAGAAAGAGCAAGCCGCGATGGTGCGGCGCATCAGCGACATGGTGCAGGTAAGCTACACGCGGCAAAAAGAGCCTCTAGGCCTGGGGCACGCCGTGCTGGTGGCAAAAGACTTGGTAGGTGACGAGCCGTTCGCGGTTCTGCTCGGGGATGTGCTGATTCCCGGCGCCAATCCAGCCACGAAACAGCTCATCGATGTGTATGCGGCAACCGGTGTTGGAGCGATTGCCGTGGAAGAAGTGCCGAAAGAGAAGACGCATCTTTACGGAATCGTGGATGGCGAACCGGCGCCGCAAGCGCCGTTCGGCGCGCGGCTGTTGAGGATCCGCGATCTGGTGGAAAAGCCCAAGCCGGAAAAAGCACCGTCCAACCTGGCCATTACCGGGCGCTACGTTTTGCCGCCGCAGATTTTCGATTGTTTGGCGCGCACCAAGCCGGGAACTGGGAACGAAATCCAATTGACGGACGCGCTGCGCATCCTGGCGCAGGAAGACGGCCTATGGGCCTACATTTACGAGGGTGTCTCCTATGATGCGGGCGACAAACTGGGGTTCCTGAAAGCGACGGTGGAAATTGCGTTGCAGAATGCCGAGTTTGGCGGCGACTTCCGCGAGTACTTGAAGAATTTGAAGTTGTAGAGAGTGAAATTCGATGAGCACGCGCATTCTGGGGATTGAATCTTCGTGCGACGAGACGGCGGCGGCGGTGGTGGCCGACGGACGGGAAATTTTGTCCAGCGTGGTGGCTTCGCAGATCGCCATTCACCGAAAGTATGGCGGAGTAGTTCCCGAGCTGGCGTCGCGCGAACACTTGCGGCAGATTGTGCCGGTGGTGCGGGAGGCGCTGGAGCAAGCGGGAATGAAGCTGGCTCATGTCGATGCGATTGGCGTAACGCAGGGGCCGGGCTTGGTGGGAGCGCTGCTGGTGGGAATTACCTATGGCAAAACGCTGGCGCAAGCGCTGGGGAAACCGCTGGTGCCGGTAAATCATCTCGAAGGGCATGTTCATGCGGTTTTTCTGGAGGCCCATAAGGCGGGTCGTGTTGCGAAATTGCCGGCGGTGTGTTTGATTGTTTCAGGCGGACACACCGTTCTCTATGAAGTGAAGCTGCAAGATGCGGACCAGCAGGATGCCGGCGCGCGATTGCTTTACAGGAAAATTGGTCAGACGCGGGACGATGCAGCCGGGGAAGCGTATGACAAAGTAGCGAAGCTCCTTGCGCTCGGATATCCCGGAGGACCGATTCTCGACCGGCTGGCGGCCGTCCCCAATGGCGCGCCGGCGCCAGTGAAATTCGGGCCGACGAAAATGAAAGGAAATGCGCTGGATTTCAGTTTCAGCGGGTTGAAGACGGCGGTGCTTTATCATGTGCGCGAACAAGAGGAATATGCAGAGGAGATTCGCGTGCGGGAAGAAGCGCTGCAACGCGGGGAGAGAAAATTCGAACAGTTGCTGCCCCTGTGCTCGGCGAAAACGCTCGCGCTGGTGCGGGAGTTTCAAAACGCAGTGGTGCGCGATTTAGTCGAACGTACCATGCGCGCCGCGGAAGAGCTGAGTGTCGAAAGCGTGCTGGTTTCCGGCGGGGTTGCCGCGAACTCGCAACTGCGCGCCAGGTTTGAAGAACGAGCGAAATCCGCTGGCGTCGAAGTATTTTTTCCGAGCCGGGCGCTTTCGACCGACAACGCGGCGATGATTGCCGCGGCGGCGTATCCGCGATTCCGCGCCGGCATTGTCGCCGACACAAACCTCAACGCCGATCCTAGCCTCGCCCTGGCCTAGACAAGCCGACACTTGGGCACCGAAATTCGTTCTTATTCCGTTTTTTGGGGAGGATGCAGTTCGATAGGATTCGGGCCGCCGTCTAGCCGGCGACGGGGTGGTCAGCGGTAGGCGGCGGCTTGGATGCTATACAGCTCAGAGTACTGGCCGCGTTTGGCCATCAGTTCATCGTGAGTTCCGACCTCCACGAGCTTAGCTCCATCGAGCACGACAATGAGATCGGCCATGCGGACGGTCGAGAAGCGGTGGGACACCAGGATGGTGATGCGGCCGCTGTGGTTTTCGCCGGTGCCGCGGGCCATTGCGGAGTAGCGCTCGAACAAGGCGTGTTCTGTCTCCGCATCCAGGGCGGCGGTTGGTTCGTCCAAGACCAGCAGAAGCGGCTGATCGCGCATGAAACCGCGCGCCAGCGCGAGCTTCTGCCACTGGCCGAACGATAGCTCGACGCCGGACGGCCACGTCGGACCAAGCTGCGTATCAAGGCCCAGGGTCAGGCGGGCGACGACCTCGTTGGCGCCGGCGCGATCGACAGCCGCAACTACGGCGGGCTCGTGGTCCAGGCGAGGAACGTCTCCCAAACCAACGGTGTGCCTGGCGCGAAATTCGAAACGGAAAAAATCCTGAAAAGCGCCCGCGAGACGCTCGCGCCATTCGGGAGCCGGGACCCGCGCCAGCGGCGTGTCGTCCAGAAAAATCGAGCCTGACGAGGGCTCGTACATTTTCGCCAGCAGTTTGACCAAGGTCGTCTTACCGGCGCCGTTCTCACCGACGATGGCGACGACGGCGCCCGCGGGCAGGGTTACAGATATATCGTCCAGCACCACACGCGACGTGCCGGGGTACGCGAAGGATACATGCTCGAGCCGCAAGCCGCGGTGCAACACGGCAGGGACTGGCAGATCGCCCGACCGAGCGACCGAGGCGGCGTAGTCTTCCAGCCAGGCAAGCCGGCGCGAGCCATCCATCCAGAATCCTCGCAAGAATCCAATCTCGCCGACGGTGGCGCCGATGTAAGCCGACAGCCGCGCACCGGCGGCGAGCACCAGGAGTACGGCAGAAGCAGGCGCGTGAAGTCTGGAGGACACAAACACAACCGCGCCGACATACGCCAAGCCGAAAATCGCCCAGGCCAGCGAGTGCCAAAGGGCCGAGCCCCAGCGGGCGCGAGCCACCGGCCGGTACCAACGCTCCCACGCCGACCGACGCTCGGTAATGAGCATCTCGCCGATGCCGGTGACGCGGACTTCCTTGCCCGGCGCTGCGGTCGTGGCCATGGTGAATAGATGACGCGCGAGCCGGCCGCTTTGCGCCCCTCGTTCTTGAGCGATCCGCTCGACGGCGGGCCGCCAGGTCGCCGTCAGTACCGTGGGAATCGCGAAGACCGCGAGCAGGAGGAGAGCGGGATGAATGGAGGCCAGCAGGGCCATCGTCACGCCCAGCCGCAGGATCCATCCGGTCGTCGAAAAGACCGACATGTACATGTGGTCAAGCACGAAAACCTGGTTGCGGAGCATGGACAGCCGATCGAGATACTCGGGGCGTTCCTGATGCGCGATGGTGGCGACCGATGCTTGCAATTGAGCGACGTGGGACTCGAGTGCGATGGTCACCTTGTCGCGGAAACGACGCTGCATGCGGGTGCTAACCGTGCGGAGAAACCAAGTCGCGGCGGCGGACACCGCGAGGCCGATTGCCGCGCCTTGCATCAAGCCTGGGCGGTGCTCGAGGACTCCTTTGCCGAGGAGCATCAGCCACAAAGCGAAGAGCGCATCGGGCAGGGCCGCGAGCTGGGACAGCAGGAAAGCCACGAGCATCAAGCGCGGCTCGTGGCGATACCCCAGCTTGCACAACCGCCACATCGAGGAAAGCGCCGGAGGCAGCGGTTCAATCTTTGTGGAAGTCACGGCCTTTGCGGACGTTCCAGGTGCTGCGGGCTTCCCGGACGCGCGATTAGGAGAGGACGTCATACGTTTTCCCCTCCTCCTCTTCGGGGACAATGAAGCGCTGCGCTTGCAGATCGAACATGGTGCGATAGCGTCCGCCAAGCGCGATCAGCTCGTCGTGGGTGCCAAGCTCGATGACCCGGCCGTGCTCGAGCACGCAAATACGATCGGCGTGACGCACCGTCGAGAAGCGATGCGAGATCAGGATGGTCGTGCAATGCCGCGTGGCGGCAAGCAGGCGATCGAAGATTTCCGATTCCCCGCGCACGTCGAGTTGCGCGGTCGGTTCGTCGAGCAGCACTACTCCCGCGCCCATCCTGACGCCCGCCAGGGCGCGCGCGAGAGCGATGCGCTGCCATTGGCCGCCGGAGAGGTCGGTGCCGTCGTGGTACCCGCGTGAGAGCACGGTGTCTAACGAAGCTAGGTTCGCCGCTCCAGCGGATTCTAGCGTGGCGCGAATGATATCGTCCGGCGCGCCCGCAGGCGCCACGTTGTCGCGCAGCGGCAGCTCGAGGCGGATGAAGTCCTGGAACACAGCAGCGACGCGCGAGCGCCATGACTCGAGATCGAACTCACGAAGGTCGAGGCCGTCGATCTCGATAGCACCCGACTGCGGATCGTACAAGCGGCACAGCAGCTTTGCGATCGTTGTTTTGCCGGCGCCATTCTGACCAACGATGGCGAGCGAAGAACCAGCGGGAATCGTTAGATCGAAGTGCTCCAAGACGGGCGCGCCGCCGGGATATGCGAACGAGACGTCGCGAAGATGAATCTCGCGCGCAGGTTTCGCATCTGCGGAGCGATTGCCCGACGGCAACGCGCCTTTGGGACGCATCGCCGACTCCAGCCGCAGGACTGCCGCGACGGGTGCTGCCGCTCCATCGAGGGCCCAACTAAATCCGCCGAAGGCGATCATCGACACGCCGATGGCGCACTGGACGTAGACGACGGCTTCTCCGAGACTGATGCGCCCGTTGGCGGCGGCGTTCGCCAGCATGAAAAACACCAGAACGTTTGCCGAGACCACGAGAAGCATGCTCCAGATCACAGGCCGCTCGCGCAGACGGGTGGCGGCGTACTGCAGCTCGTGCAAGCGAGTGCGTCTGGCGATGAAGCGTTCGATGGTCCACTGGGTGAGACCGAACAGACGCAGCTCCTTGCTCGCAGGCGGGTCAACGGCCAGGCGGTAGGCGTAGTCGGCGTCGCGCTGCGCCCCGCGCACTTCTTCGGTGTTGCGATCGCGCCAGATGGCGCTCTCGCGGAGAAGCCAATGCGTGGCCAGCCACGCGCCTAGAAGTACGATGGGCGCCCACCAAGCGTATCGGAAAAGAATCACAGCGGAGGCGACGCCGCCAATCATCTCGACCATGCCGCTAGCGATGAAATCCATGGAGATCGAGAGCGGCGGGCCGGTCATCCCGAGGTCGAAGTCCCGCGCGACGGTAAGGTCGCTCGTGAGCGCCGGATCTTCGAGGTGGCCCATGCCCGGCGGGCGCACGCAGGCCTCGGTGAGCCGGTCGTAAAGCCATGCGGCAGTGCGGTCGCCAAGATTGGTGCTGACGGCTTGATGAATCGGGCTGAGCACCTGAAGCAGCACGAAGATGGCACCCGCAAAGGCGAGCGGACCAGTGAGAGGATGACCGTGCTCGACGGCGGCGACGAGCACGCCCATGGCGATCGCGAATGCGGCTGGAAGGATGCCTCTGAGAAGCAGCGTGGTCCACCAGACGGCGGAGAGAAAAGGATCCGCCTTCGGCAGGACGGCGAAGAACTTCCATTCTTTGCGCGCTGTCAGCGATTGGAGCACCACGGCATTTTGCCATAGAACACTGCAGGTGCGGGGGACAGAATCCCGCGGCAGAGGCTTCCGGCGTTGGTGCGTGAGGTATACTTTCGCGGGCATGGGCACTTTGGCGGACCAGAGCGCGCGATTTCAGTTTGCGAGCGATCAATCGCTGCTGGTTTATTTTGGGGACCCGGGCGGGCAGGACCTCGAAGGCCGGGTTGCAGCCCCGCCTCTACACGGTCAGATCACACTCCAGGCGAATGAACAGGTTCGCCGGCTGCTGCGATTGCTGGAATTGGAGCCAGTGGAGGGAGTTCGCAATTTGCATCCAGCGTATTGTTCGTTGCTGGTCAAATTTGACGCTCTGAAGCTGCGGCATGAGGAAGTGGAAGAGATTCTGCGCAAATATCTCGAGCGGCTGGAAGAGGTGAAGTTGCCGGAGGCGCGGCGGGTGGAAATTCCGGTCTGCTATGGCGGAGAGTTTGGTCCGGATTTGGCGGAAGTGTGCGCCATGCGTGGACTGACGGAGGCGCAAGCGATCGAGTTGCATGCCTCGGCCGAATATCTCGTTTATTTCTTGGGATTCGTGCCGGGTTTTGCCTACTTGGGTGACTTGCCGAAAGAGCTGGTGACCCCGCGGCTGGCGGCGCCGCGGCGAAACGTGGCGGCGGGCAGCTTGGGGATCGCGGGGAATCAGACGGGCGTGTACCCGTTTGCCACGCCGGGCGGGTGGAGGCTTCTTGGGCGCACGCCTATAAAGATGTTCCGGGCGAACCGGAAAGAGTTGAGTTTGCTATCGATTGGCGATCGCGTGCGATTCAGGCCGATTGGTGCGGAGCGATTTGCCGCGGTGGAGAAAGAATGGGCGTGATTCGTGTGCTGGACCCGGGACTTTTTACGACCGTGCAAGACTTGGGGCGGGAAGGGTTTGGTCCGATGGGGGTTTCGCCTTCGGGTGCGGCGGATGCGATTTCACTTCGCATGGGGAATCGGCTGGTAGGGAACGCTGAAGGAGAAGCCGGGCTGGAAATGACGCTGCTGGGGGGGACGTTTGCGTTTCCGGAAGGCGCGGTGCTATCGCTGGCGGGGTCGGATTTCGGCGCGACGCGGGAGGGAAAGCCAGTCGAGTTGTGGAAGGCGTTGGAAGCGAAGCCGGGGCAAGTGCTGCGGGTGGGGCCGACGCGATCCGGAGCGCGGTGTTATTTGTGTGTGCTAGGTGGAATCGAAGTGGAGCTTTTCTTGGGAAAGGCGTCGACACATATTCTGAGCGGGCTCGGCGGGCATGAGGGGAGAGCGTTGCGGAAAGGGGATGTCCTGAAGATCGGCACGCACAAGTGGAAGGGGGCAGGCGACTGGTCCGCGAAGTTTCGAGAAGGGGAGTGCATGCTGTCACCGCGAGTCATGAAGATTGTGGAACCTCGAAAGGTATTGCGCGCCACCGACGGCCCGCAGAGCGGCTGGTTTTCTCAGGGTGCTAAAGAAATTTTCTATTCGAGCGCGTATCGCGTGGCGGAGGACTCCAACCGGATGGGAATTCGACTGCAGGGCCCACCGATTCAAGGGCCCGCGGGCGGAGAGATGATTTCGGAAGGCGTTGCGCTGGGAACCATTCAAGTTCCGGAAGGTGGAATGCCTATCATCCTTTTTGTAGAGCAGCAAACCACGGGGGGATATCCCAAAATAGCGAATGTCGTTTCGGCGGATCTGCATCATTTGGGCCAGCTTCGGCCGCGCGATGAGATTCGATTTGAGTGGGTCGATTGGAACACGGCGAGAGAGCTGCTGAAAGAACAGGAAGAGCTGATGGAGTGGTAGGAGCTGATTTCGGAATGAAGCTTGGCCAGCTAAAGATTGACCTGAATTGCGACCTGGGCGAACTGCCGGAAGCGATTGCCGACGGCACGCAGGAAGCGATGATGCGCTCGATCACGTCGGTCAACATCGCTTGCGGCGGGCATGCTGGCGACGAGCAGACCATGAAGACGACGGTCGAGCAAGCGCTGCGCTGGAAACTGGCGATTGGCGCGCATCCGGGTTATCCGGATCGCGCGAATTTCGGGCGGCTGGAGTTGAAACTGCCGCCGCAAGAGATCGGCGCTTCCGTATTCGAACAGGTTCACGCGCTCGCCGAAGTTGCCAAACGATGCGGTGCGCGCGTCGTTCACGTCAAGCCGCATGGTGCCCTCTACAATCAAGCGGTAGGCAATCGCGAGCTTGCCGAGGCCATTGCGGCGGGTGTCGGGCGATGGAACCGCGACGTTGTGCTAGTGGGCTTGGCCGGATCGCTGATGCTGGCTGTCTTTCGGGAAGCAGGATTCGCGGTAGCTGCGGAAGCGTTCGCCGATCGCCGGTATGCCCCTGATGGCACTTTGCGCTCGCGCAAGTTTGCCGACGCGCTGATCCACAATCCCGAGGAAGCGGCTCGGCAAGCCCTTGGCATCGCGGAGCGAAGCATAGTGATAGCGAGCGACGGCAGCGAAGTTTCGGTT
>Ga0307474_10000098_pt1 | contig 63967 bp, 97 predicted proteins | sample atmos_gasesECM1C_2_FD_203312 | JGI IMG/M metagenome (GOLD analysis project Ga0307474, IMG submission 203312) | Hardwood forest soil microbial communities from Morgan-Monroe State Forest, Indiana, United States - atmos_gasesECM1C_05 | ecosystem: Environmental > Terrestrial > Soil > Temperate...
GCACTGCCACCATTTCATTTCCCGCCTCGCTCGCTTCTCAACCTTCATCATGCGTTCGCCGGAGCCCCACCGCCAAACAGTTGCGCGAGGAGGCCGCTCCCTCCAGCATCAGCCGTTTTCCCAAGGTATGGCACCGAGCTCGCGTCAAACCCGGGTTTGTGCGGATCAGTTTGGCCAGGAATTACGCCAGGCGCCGGAGAAGCTGCGGCCGCTGGCTGTTGGACAGGCGCGGCAGCGGCGGGCGCCTGCGCCATTTGTTGAGGCGCCTGAGGCATTCCACCGCCTGGCGTTTGCCCCCCATTCAGCGCGCTTCCTAGACCACCTAGCGCCGAACCGATGATCCCCTTTTGCTGGATTGGCTGCGGGAGCAAGCCCATGATGCCTTGGCGCCCAAACAGAAGGTTGCCGAGGAGACCGCCACCGCCTTGCGCGAGCTGCGTTTGCCCGACAGGAGGCACGAGCGGCGGCAGCGTTTGAGGCGTTGGCGTGCTTCCGGGGCCGGAATAGGGTGTCGTAGTCTCAGGACCGCCCGGCGCGTTGCCTGGCGTAGCGCCGCCGCCTGGCGCGAAGAAGACATGACCGCCGATCTCGGCTAGCGGCGTGCCTTGCGCCCACTTCGGTGTCGATCGCCCTAGCTGCGCTTGTGCGGCCGGCGCATAAAAATGGGTTGCACCATTGGTTTGATCGGCAACCACGCCGGTGAACACCCCTTGCGCGAGCGCTTGCGCCTGCTTGTACGAGGCGTCGCTTGGGCTCGCGGTCAGCGCCGGGCCGGTTCCTCCAGGCGGATGCCACGCCTCGAACTGGTAGGGAGCGTGGACGATCTCCGATGGCGTTTTGCCGTAGCCGCCAGCTTGGAGGCGATTGCGGATGACGCTCGCGACTGCGGCCATCGAGGCATGTGTCGCGTTCGGCCCGGCTTCGCCGAGGATCGTGCGAGTTACCGCGTCGAGGTCCGCGCCGGACAGGTCCATCAATCACCCAAAAAGCAAAGCGCTAATCCGACGACGCCGCCAACAAAAATACAAGCCTCCACGATCACGCATACGAGGATACAAACATCACCTACGACGAGCATTACGGCGTCGAGGTCAGTGCCCGGAAGGTCCATTATACCCTCTGTAACAATTCGTGATCGCACCTTCTGGGTGCATTCATTGACAATGCGCCGCTTAGGAGTATATTCAGGTTATGCACTAATCCAGTGCTTATATGGAGTACGGAAAATGACCAAATTCCCCAAGCACATCTCTAACGGCATGAGCGCCAATGCCGGGGGCCCGGTACTGGCCCTCACTGCCAATAACCAAATCGTATCATACGGATACGATGACCCAATCAATCCTGATGCGGCGTTGAGGCGCGCCGCCAGAGACGGAATGACCGCGATTGCCACGTATGCCAACACAGGCACGTTGCACCGCGTAGTGGAGATAAACCAATGAAAGCAATCATCAACGGACTACGCTACGACACCGAGAAGGCGGTCCTGATCGGCGAGGCGAGCACGCCGTTCACTCGCTTGAGTGGAGACTTTACCCATTGGGAAGCTGGCCTTTACCGCACGCCTCGATCCGGTCGCTATTTCCTGGCCGGTCGCGGAGGCCCAATGACGCGATTTGCCCATAGCGCAGGACAAAATGAAACGCGCGGCGGCTCTCGCATCTTTCCTATGGACGACGCCGAGGCGCTTGCATGGGCCGAGGAATATCTGACAACCGACGAAATTGAACGCGGCTTTGCCGCAAAACTAGAGGACGCATGAAAATGCTCACACGCACACTTTTAATCGCGGCCGCGCTTGTAGCCTCGGCTACATTCGCCACGGCCCAAACCTACCAGAGCCTCGGCAACGGCGTGGTCATCGGCAGCGACGGATCGATGGCCCAGCCGCTCGGCAACGGTGTAATCATCACGCAAACACCGCCGTTCCCGCAGTATGGTCAACCGCTACAGCCACAGCGCCAGGTCTACTGCCAGCCGCTGGGGTACACGGTCGTCTGCAACTGAAGGACGAATGAAATGTTCACGCGTGAAATGACAACGTACCAAACTCGAATCCAAGAGATCGAACCTGCGGTTAACCCGCGCCACATCGAAGGATTGATGCGCGTCCATTACGGGACACTCGATCATCTTAACCACGATGATTTCAAACACGAGGTTCACGTTTGCGCGGTAATTGCGTTGCAAGACTATGATACCGCAGAAGAAATAGCAACGAGCTATGGGCTCTGACCCTAATTGGGCGCGGACGGTTCACGCCGCTCGCGCTCAAATTCCCTCGAATATTCGATCTGCGGCGGACCCAGCCGCGATCTCAACAGCTCCAACGTCTCCGCAATCTTCGAGGCCGGCGATTGCAAACCTCCATCTTTTGCAGCTTGCAGTTGCAGCGGCAAAATGCGGGCGAGGAGAGCGCAGAACACTTGCGGATTTTGGCGCGCCACCTTCACGAGATAATCCTCGCCGCCAACCTTTTCGAAGGCGTTCATGATCGCCTCGCGCAGGCTCACGGTGATTTTATTTGGTTTCCCACTTGGGCGCCCCTTGGCCAGCTTATGACCAGGTTGGAACCTTCCCATCATATCCCATTTATTTTATGTGAAATAACGTGTCCGCCTCGGCTCATGGCTCAGTTCGGGTACAACGGATGCGCATGATTGAGCCGGCTGGCGCGTATGAACCGAGGCGAAACTTGACGAGAGTGTGCCCTAGCGGGCGCGAGGATGCGGGGACCATTTTCCACCTCTTGTCAAGCGGTTGGCACAACTATTTTGTGGGCAACTCAAAATAACCGCCATATTCGCGCTAATAGAGGCCGATCTGTGTGGCACGGAGGGGCTGTGGATGGCACACTTCCCAGACAAGAACCCCGCGCGCATTGAGGGACGCCGCCACGATGCAGAGCGCCTTTTCGCGTTTGCGGAAAAACGTCCGCGGAGCCCAAAGCTTATCCGCACAAAGCCGCTTAATCGATCGACCTTGCGAGACACGTAGCGCCCAAAGACCTGTGACAAGCGCCATACCAGGGTCCTCTCGCCGAAGTTCGCTTAACCACTCGAACGCAGCTTCCATGTGCTTAATCTCCTCTCCGCTCGGCTGCGGCCGGCGCCCACGGTTTGCCGCCTCCTCGCGCATCTTGCGTTCGATCGGATCAATCCCAAGTTGATCACCCCACTCCGTCATCGTCGTTGGCCAATTTCCGCCAGGCGCGCGAGGACCGGCAGCCACAGGCATCATGGCCAGCGTGACGAACGCTTGAACGATTGCCTGCCCTACGCGCTCCGCATCCCACATTTGCACAGCCTCAATGGTTGTCGCCATCGTCCGATAAACCCAATTTTCTAAAAACCTCCCTAAGCGCATACCTCCATCCGCATTGAAGACCGGTCTCAAACCCTGTCCAAAAACAAATGCAGCAAAAAATATACAGATCGATCCAGAACATCATCAGCATCACCCATTGAGCCTGATGTCTCCAGGGTTTGCCACAAGCAGACCGGCCCGCTGTGCCTGGTACGCCGACTCTGCCTCTCGGCTCGGTGCGTTGGTCCATTGGATCAATCGCGTGTTGAGCATGATCGAGGTGCCGCTAAGGCACGGCGAGTCGCGCAAAAAGTTTCTAAACAGAATTGTTTTTGGCGGCGCGATTTGCAGAAAACACGGGTATTCGAATTTGATAAAAAACCCAAGTGGCGTGTCGGTGGTATCCCACGTCGTCTCGCCGATCAGGTCGATACCGCCAACCATCGTGAGGATGACCAGTTGTTTGGGTTTCATTCCGCAATCTCCGGTATGCCTGCACCGAGCTTCGCGCGCAGTTCTGGGGATAACGGCGGGAGGGGTTTGTCCCGGTACTTGGCGGCGAGAGCGGCTTCAATGTCGCGATCCGCTTCGGCATAAAGTTCGTCTCGATTTTTGTGCAACACCTTCTCGAAATCTCTACCGAGAGGTTGCATGCTGTTTGCCAATTCGCGGATTAGCGTGCTTACTGGTGCTCGATCGTTGGTTGTCATGTGCAGTCTTTCGCTTCAAGTTTTTTCCAGCAACTTGGCGGTTGCCCCTCGTATGCTGGCGCAAACTCGCCAGCCTTGAACAACCGTCCTCCTATCCGCTTTGTCGGTACCCAACGGCTCTCTTGCCTTAATTCACCATTAAAAGACTCTTTTTTAATATTGTAATTGTAATTGTAGAGCAGAGGGTGTAGCACATCGGTAGCATTGCTATGTATCCTCCCCTTATTTTTCAATGCTTTAGCAGTCCCGCCAAGGTGCCCCGCGAGCTTCTTTTTTTGATGCCTCGCGAGCGCATTTAAAATCTCGTCGCGAAGCCTCTTTTGCGTTATCTCTTGGCCGTCCGATCCTTCGACTATCGTCATGAAATCCATGATCTTTTTCTCAATTTTCATCCATTGAGGCATAGGTGCGCCGGCTATCAATGCTAACTTTTTGCTATTTTTTGCTAGCTTTCCGCCATTTCGCCACATCGCCATCAAAATGAGGAGGTATGCGCCATGCTCGAACGTCGTCAGGTGGCGTGTGTCGCCCAAATAATCGTCCGTCCAAAGGATCATTCCAGGGATGTCGGTCATTCAACTAGGCATCCTCCAGCACGCGCTTCCGCGCCGGGCGCCGCCAGAATTGCACCGCGACGTGCTTGATCTCTCTGGTGCCAAATTGGCCAAGCTGATCGGAAACTGCCAACCACTCGTCGTCCCAAACAAACGCCGTAGATAGCCGTTGTTCCATGCACAGCCGATCAACCGTGAGGCTGGCCGTACATCAGCGTATCTGTGATTTTTGGATCAGCGCTCATTCGGCAGCCTCGGCGACTTCGTTGCCCCACGCATCCCACCCCGGCCGCGGCGAACCACGACGGAAAAGCTCGATCTTTGGAAGCGTTGGAAAATACTCGTCGATCATGTCTAGGAAGCACTCAGGCTTCGCGGAGTGCTTACCAACCGGCGCTTCGATTAACGAAGGCCATTGCGTACCCATCGCAGGCGCCGGAATATTTCCATGGACGCCAATTAGCAAAAGCTCATGCTTGTTGCGGTTCCAATATCCGGTCCCAATTTTGTCCTTTGCCCAGACAAAATGAGAGCGGTAATCGAACCCCCAATCCGCCATTAATTGAAGCGCTTGAGGAAGCATCGGAACGGTTGACCAAAGGAACAAGACACAATCTTCCGCCGCGATCGGAATAAGCCCACTATCAGGAAAAAGGAGCGCTGGAAGCGCGATCGTCGGATAGTGATTGTCAGCCGCGCGGTCCATACCTGTTTCGCGTGACCGTGGCTCAAAACGCCACGGTGGATCACCGTAAATCAAACCATATTTTTTATCAGGAAGAGCCGTTTGCTTGGCGCCTAGCTCGGCTTCTCGCGCAACCCTCGCGGCCTTCTTTTCCTCGGTGCGCTCGACAGCGGTTGCCTCCACAGATTTCACGGCATGATGCTTGGCGTGAGCGCACCGCGCCTCAAAACTAACATCGTCCAAGGCCGCCAATTTTTGCCATCGCGATGACTGCATAGCGGAAACGCCGAGGTCAGAAAGAGTAACCTTATGTGACCCTTTTTCTGGCCTGTTAATTGGGCGCTCGCCTTTCTCACGCATCTCGGTAAGAAGTTGCCCAGCCTTACGCTCGGCGCGTAAGCGTATTTCAGTCGCCCATTCGATGAGCTGGCCATCCTTGGCCTGCCGAGCATATTCCTGCATTGCCATGGCTTTGTCGCGGATCGATTTAACCTCATCGACGCGATTAGCTTCGGCCAAGGCATTGCGCGCAGCATCGTATCGAGTAAGTTGCATGCTCATCTCAAAATGTCCTTGAGCCTGATCAGCGCGACGGTGAACCTGCCGCCGTCGCCAGCCCTATCTCGCCATTGTCCGGCGCGGATCGCTTCGCGCGTAAGTTCCTTTAATCGCCAGACAGGAAACATCAAATAGACGAGCGTGCTGTCATCGCGTCGCAGCTCGTGAACCCATACGTCCGCTTCAGTCGTTGCGATCCCGGACGGCTCGCCGTTCTGCCGGTATTCGATGCAAATATTACCCGTCTGTTCCCATTGCCATGTCTCGCTTTTGAGCTCGATGCGCCCATTGCAAAGGATGCCCGCAAGCTCATGTTCGCGCAAACGCGCTTGGCTCAATTGAAGATCAAACTTGTTGTCACGATTGAATTCGATTGGTCCGCACCCGCTCATGACAAAAGCATCCTGCTTAAAACATCGATTTCCTCGGCAAGCGCCTTGTCCTCGGCGACAAGCTTTTCGATCTTTCGCACGCCATGCAATACCGTTGTGTGATCTCTACCGGCGAACCGCCGCGCAATGTCCGGCAGTGATCTCAGCGTCAACTGCTTTGAGAGATACATAGCGATCTGGCGCGGGCGCACCACGCACGCGGTTCGCCGCGCGGATAAGATGTCGTCGCGGGTTACGTTGAAATGGCTCGCGACCATTTTCTGTATGGCCTCGATCCTGACCTTTTTCCGCTCTGGCTCGCACACAAGATCACAAATGGCGGACTCGGCGAGCTCCATTGTCACATGGCCTGGAGATTGGTAGTGATGATGCTCAGAATTTTTCACCGACGAACACGCTACTAGACGGTTTACCGCTCCCACGAGATCGCGCCCGTTTGTCTGAATAACGCTCGCGATGTAGGCGATAACCTCGGCTGGAACCTCAAAAGTTTGATGCACCAGTTTGACGGCGGCTATGCGCGCTTCGAGAATTTTGACCCGTAAATCCGCATCTAGCGGACCGATTTCGATGCAGAGGCCGCCGGCAAAGCGCGAGCGGGTTCTTTCTTCGAGACTTTCGAGATCGCGCGGCGGGCAATCGGCCGCGACTATGATCTGCTTTTGAATGTCGTCGAAAAAGGCATTAAGCGCATAACAAAACTCCTGTTGAATCGACTTGCCCTGAAGAAATTGAATGTCGTCGATCACGAGGACATCAACAGCACGTAGTCTTTCCTTGAACGCGCATGCCGTCTGTGCCTTGAGGGCTGACACGAACCCGTACATGAACCGATCCGCGGTCAAATAGAGGACTTGCCGGTTTGCGGCTGCGGCCTGCGCTACAGCTTGGAGAAGATGCGTTTTCCCCAACCCAACCGAGGCATGTAGATACAACGGATTGTAAATAGGCTTGATCGCACACGCCGCTCTGTTCGCCTCGACGTATGCCACGCGGTTCGAGTCGCCGACATGGAAGCTCGTAAACGTCATGCGGGGATCGAGCGAAGAGCCGGTAATAGGCTCGACTGTCTTCTGTGGCGGTTTGACTGTCTTCTGTGGCGGCTGGATGGATTTCTTGGGCGGCGGCGGAAACCATGCCTCATGAATGCGATCATGCTCCGCGGCGATATGATCGAGCAGCGATGAACCCGTGTTGTGGCGAAGATCGGTCATGCCCGCTCTCCACTATTCTGTCGTTGTTGATCACCGAGAGCGTCAAGATAAGTTCTAGGAGAGTAATATGGTTTTGGGTCGCGCCATTCTTTATCCTTCGCAGCGCGCTTCATATCGTCAGTAATATTTATGCACCTGTCGCCGCCTTCTTCGCGACACACAGACGAACAAAATTTTGGAATTGGAACCTCATCATCAAGCTCCCTGACGCTGCAAAATGTTGACCAATTGCGGCCCCAAACTTCAAGCTTCAGGCAAACGCAACAGCAATGGAGAAGCCTTCCTTCAATCGTTTTCCTTCTTTGCGGTCCAAGTTCTCGATCGGTCATGCCGGCTCTCCATACATGGTCAATTCCGAAGGAATTGAGCGCGCGAATTTGGCGCAGCCGTAATCCCACAAAGCACAACTGTTAGCTTCATCCCATCCAGTAGAGCCTTCCGGCAGATAGCCGAGCAGGATGGCGCGGCGAAGAACCGCCTCGTTGATGAACTTGCGTGCCTCGATCGCTTCTTTCGAGGTCCGCTTGTGGCCACACACCGCAGGTGCGTGCGCCATGCCACAGAAATGCTTGCGAACCGCCATCACTGGCGCTAACGCGACGTCTACATCGAAGATCGCAGAAACGCCTTGCAAGGTGCCATGTAAATGAAGCTGGTAGATGGTCGCGTCGGCACTCTTAGACGCCGCCGGATTCATCGGCGCCTCGGTGATGATTAGCTGTTCGCTTGGCCCCTCGCTTTTCCAGTGACAGAGTTTTTCATGCAGCCACTCGCCGAGAAATCGCGCACGCTTTTCCGCGCTCGTTCCGCGCAAAGTCACGGCCTCGATGTGCGGGCATTCACCAAAGTGGCTCTTGCCAAACAGCGACGAATCGCCGTCCGCGACGCCCATACGTGTGCCGAGGTCGAGAGCGAGAATGCGCATGGCTCACTCACCGGAGCTTGTATTCGAATAGCCCTTTTTCAGGCGAAAGCCGGCTGCGCCGCTGAATGTCATGGCCGCCAAATCTCGCTTTTCTAAAATCTCTTAGCCGAGCGGAAATAGATTGCAGCGGATATCCAGTTTCATTCTGGATTTCTTGAAGCGTGAGCCATTCCTTGCGATGGAGATAAATGACCTTCCACACTCGATAGAGCTGTCGTTGCAACCGCTCACGGTCACGACCATCGTTATAAGTTTCACCATCAAACCATATCATCGCCCGTATCCTAGCGAAGTCGTTCAGCGGTTATCATCACTCGTTGCCCCAAAGAGCATCGCGAGCCTTAGCCAACGCAGCCGCAGCCTCACATAAAGCGCGATCATCAACGCCCATCCGGCGCGCGCGAGCCGTTGCAATTTCATGTTCGGCTGCCCTAATTTGTTCAGCGGCTTTGCGCTCTGTAGCAACACAAAGTCTATCAAATACATCGGCCGCAATCGTCTTTGGTGGCCGATAGCGAAGGGTATGAAGAAACGATATTCGAATGCCCGTGAAGCGTGCCACGCGATCCCGCGCAAGGCGGCGAGAGCCTGTGGCATCGACCTCTTTGTCTTCGAGCGCTGCCGCCATTTTGCGTGCGTCATCGACAAAACCTGAAGCATCCATTTTCGTTTGCTCCAAACGTGAACGCGGTTTGCGGACCATGATAATTTCTCCGTGCGATGGTCAAACCATCGAAGGAGAGCCTTCAAAATGTTCCGCGAACGCAACACAGCTACAAACACACTTCAGACGCTCGGCATTGCAGTGCCAAGCGTCACGTCATCGAAGCTCGAAAAGGAAAAAGGCCGCGCGAAAAAGCTTCACGCGGCCAAGCGACTCGCAAGGTGCGAGACGACAAGCAGCGGTGACATGAGCTGAAGCCGCCGCTTGAAAGGGGATAGGATTGATCAGTTTTTAGGCTGCGCAGCCGCTTTGCATGAGCACCATGGAATCGAACACCACGCGCGCGATATCCGAAATTCTCGCCAGTCTGATCGCCATGCTCGCCGCGCGCGGGATCATCACACCCACCGAAGTGCTGACACTCGCCGTGATCGCCGAGCGATATGCGGAAAAGTAAGCGCGCGCTCATTCCGCCGCCTCGATCTCTCGAATCTGCGTTGGGGGCGGCAGGAAATCATTCGGCGAGATGCAATCATCGTCGTAATCCGCAATGATGCCGCGACGTTTGCACTCTCTCATAAGTACGACCGCCGCTATGGGCGGAATGCGGCGCTCGCGCTTCCACTTGCCAACAAGGTCCGCCGAAGGGCGCTTGCCGCGTGCTGCGGCTATGACCTCAAGAGAGGAATTCTCGCCGCCAAGCTTATCAAAAATCCTGAACATAGGAGCGGTGTAGGATTATTTGTCTAGCTAGTCAAGAAATTTTATCGCTAGCCGGAAAAATACGAATTTGGGGACGAGTCTTTTTACCTTCTTGCAACGTTGAGAAAAAAAATCGTATGCCTATGAATGGCCAAGCTTGACATAGAGCGCTTGGAAAAAGAGATCGGCGAACGAATTGACGCGGCGGTCAGGGCCGATCCGCGCCCGCAGGCCGAGATCGCCACCGCATTGGGGTTAAGCGCTAGTGCGCTGCAAAAAATTCAGGAAGGCAAAAGCACGACGCAATACGCCAAGCTCGCGCAAATGGCCGAAGTCCTATGCCGGACCCCAAATGAATTGCTTGGCTTTGCCGCGGTGGACCGCGAGGTTCTCAGGGGGGCAATAGAGGGCGCTTGCGAGGGACTCGGATATCCCCAGCTTGCGGCTCAGGCGCTTGCTCTAACTGTTCTAAAAGTAATCGAAACACCAGAAGTCGGCGATCAATCATCCAATCCTCTGGAGCGTGCCCGCTCGATCGCCAAGTTTCTAACTCAGCAATCTTCTGAGTTACGACGGCGATAGCCCCCGTTCTCACTCCAATTCGGTCAGTCATTTATGTCCTCGCCGCCCCTGGCGGCTGACATTTCATGACATTTAGTTAACGGCTTTTTCAAGTGGTAAAGGGCTCTGGACAAAATTTATTTCAATTTGCGATTTTTTTTCTTTGACAAACCGATTTTTTTTCCGTATGGTTCTCTCCATTCGCGGTGAAGCGGGAAGGCGGCAAGCGGCGCAGAAGCAGCGCCGGCGGTCAGGACCCTCGCGAAGCAGGAAATGGAGAGCAAAAATGAAATGGGCAACTTTCACTTCTGAGCAGCAGGAAGCTGTTGAGCAGTGCTTGCATTGGTGTCGATGGCACCACCACCACATCCTAGCGGAGAACTTCTCCCAATGGTTGAGGCAAGGTGGATACTGGTATCCGGTGTCGCCATGACCCTTGAACCGATCACAATCTCGCTCATCGAGTACCGTGTATTAATCGTCTTTCTGATCGTGGTGCCATCCATCTTGCTCGTGGCGACGATACAACTGTCAATATGGCTGGCGAAGGCGTTCCTACAGGTGTGGCTGGCGAAAGCGGTCGTACGGCTGAGGGTGCGCAAATGACCGCGCGCTTTACCGCCGATCCCCCGCTCGCCTCCGCCGGCTCGTGGCCCGTGCGCCCCTCGCCTGCGCGACTCGCCCAGCTAGAAACGACCTGGCGTGCGAACATGGCGCGCCGAGACGCCGCCGCGAAGGAATACGGCGAGCCGGAAACCCCGCACGAGTTCTACCGCGGGCGACCAGGATCGCAGGCAGAAACGATTGTCCTCGACTGCTTGCGTGCGCTCCAAGCGATCCCAGAGTTCGACCGGCTGTTCGCCGACGAGCTCATGGACGTCATTGCGCGCGACTACATCGCTACGGCGACGGGCTCCCCGACAAGGATACGTAGGCTCACGGCGCTGCTAGAGATCGCGGGGGGAAAGGAATGATCACCGCCGTCGCCATATTTATCTGCTTGCTGGTCGCGTCCGCGTGCGTGTTTCTCAGCTACTTTAACGGGGGCTCACCATGAGCGAGTTTCACGAAGGCCAAGAGGTCGAGGTGCGCGTAAGCGAAGATGGCCAGATTTATCGCGAATGGCACAAGGCGAAGATCATTCCTCATGTCTATGATTCCGTAACCGCAAAAACGCCAGGCCTATATCGCGTCCAATTCCCCGATGGGACTAGCTGCGTCTTCGACACGGCGCACATCCAGAAGCGCACGCGCAGCTACGATCCAATTTGCGACGCGGTTGCAGTCCACTTTATGGATAGACCCACCCCCGACTGGCTTGTCGAAGAGCTTGCGCAGCACATTCAAGACACGATTGAGGATTGGCTTACGTCTGAAAGCGAACGGATCGAGGCGGCGATCGCCAAGGCGAAGGAAACGGCATGACCGGCCCTGGCCTCTATCCCGACATGCCGGCGGCAACCTACCATGCCGATCCTGCCGACGAGCCGAGCCTTTCAAGCTCGATCGCAAAAATTCTGATCAATGAGACCCCAAAGCACGCGCGCGAAGCCCATCCGCGGCTCAATCCGAATTTCACGGAAAAAACAGCAACGAAAGCAATGGATCTCGGCTCTGTCGCGCACGAAATTCTACTCGGCAAGGGCACCGGGTTCGAAGTGTGCCCATACGATGATTACAAAACGAAGGTCGCCCGCGAGTGGCGCGACGAAATCACATTGAGCGGCAAAATCCCGATAAAAGAGGATGACCTTGATGCGGCCGAAGCAATGGCCTCTGCCGTTTGTGCAAGGCTTGCTGAAATCCAAGGGATCGAACGTGCGCTCATAGAAGGCGCGGCCGAAACGTCAATCATCTGGCGCGACGCGCTAGGCCCAATGTGCCGCGCGCGGCCCGACTGGCTCGATTTAGGTGGCCCCGCCATCTACGATCTCAAGACGACCGGAACTGGCCTCGACGACCGTTCCTTGAACGCAAAAATCGCCTCCCCGTATACCGCGTACGACATGCGCGCAGCATTTTATCTTCGCGGGATCGAACGGCTTGTGCCGGCAGCCGCCGGGCGGATCGTCTACCGCTGGATTTTCGTCGAAAGTGCGCCGCCTTTCGAAGCCCGTGTTGTCGAAATGGACGAAATCACGCGCGGCTTCGGCGACAGGAAGGCCGCATACGCAATAGCTAAGTGGCAACGATGCCTCACCGAAAATCGTTGGCCAGGCTATCCGCGCAAGATCGAGAAGCCGAGTTATCCGCCTTGGGCCGAGACGGCGTGGCTCGATCGCGAATTCGAGGAGATGGTCAGTGACACAGTTTCGTGATGGACAGGAAGTCGAGGTCGAAGGCATTTGGTTTAAGCGTGGCGAAACAAGCCGCGAGATCGCGTGGCGCAAGGCGAAGATCGTTCCCACGCGCCAAGGAAGCCCCGCGCAACCACCGGATTTTTACGGCGTCCAATTCCCCGACGGCACGCGCGCCGTGTTCGACGCAGAGCATATCAGGCCAATCGGCGACTTTGAACTTGGTATTGTTAGGAGTGATTTCCGGTGAATGACGACATTCTACGAACCATCGAACCAAAATCAGATCAATTAAACGCTGACAGCTTACTCGGCCGCACGCTCACGATCAAAGTCACGAAAGTGATGGTCAGTGATGGGGGCAAGGGCGATCAGCCGGTAACAGTCTCATTCGAGGCTGACGATGGCAAGCCGTATAAGCCGTGCAAGTCCATGCGCCGCGTCTTGGTCTTCGTTTGGGGGCCGGACGTAAGCGCATGGGCCGGACGATCGATGACGCTCTATCGTGACGAGCATGTGATGTTCGCAGGGGCGGAAATCGGCGGCATCCGCATTTCGCATATGTCCGGGATAAAGACGCCATGCACGCTGTCGCTAACCTCTTCGCGCAGCAATCGAAAACCATACACCGTTCAGCCGCTTACGCAGCGGCGCAACCTGCTTGCGGCACCAGAGGAGCCAGTTGATAGCCTTTCTCTCGTCCTGGATGGCCATCGCATCGCCGAACAAGGAATGGCCGAGCTTGGCGCTTTCTGGCAGCGGTTGACGCCGGATCAAAAGCGACAGGCGGGCGGTGCCGCGCAGCTCGAAAGCTGGAAGCGCACGGCGGTTGAGGCTGACCACGCCGCGCTAGTCGATCCCCCCGCCGGTCGCGCCGCGGGGGTGAAGGATACGGGGGCGGTGGAGCCCCCCGATGCTGCCCCCGCATCCGAGATCAAAGCTGCGGCACAATGGGGAGGAGAGTGGCTGATATGATGACCTTTACCGCTGAGGAAAAATTCAAATGCGCCGCGCGCGAGGCGAAAATGCGCCTTCGCGTATATCCGCGATTGGTTGAAAAAGGCCAACTGACCGAAGAAACGTCCAAACGCGAGATCGCGTTAATGGCCGCGATCGTCGAAGACTACCGCGCGCTTGCCGCAGAAGAGAGGCTGATATGAAACAGACCAAAGTGTTTGAAGCCGACGACGGAACGCAGTTTCCAACGGCGGCAGAATGCAAAGTGTATGAGGAATACGGATATCTTTATGATCTTCTCAGCGCGCTTGACTCCGCGCAAATCCGTGATGCTCTCGACCGTACCGATGTCAAGCTCGCCGACGCCTTTGAGCGCGCCGGCGGCATCATCGCGGCGAAGCGGCGCGAGAGCGGCGAATTGCGACGCAGGAAGAAATCGGGACAAAAGCCATGAGCTATGATGCCCTTGTTTTCTGGCTCGGGATATTCATGGGGTTCACAGTCGGCCGTGCCTTCACGCCAATATGCAAGGCTATAAGCGATTTCTGGAAAGGTGCAACATGACGCTCGCTCTTCCGCTGCGGCTTGATGGTAGTTTCCATATTCTTGATGCAAATGGCGCACCAATCGCAATGCTTTATTTCACGCCACATGTGCCTGTACGCCGCGAACACGGCGAGGAAATCGTCGCGGCCATCAACTCGCACGATCGGCTGCTCGCGGCGGCGAAGGCAGGCTTGGAAGCGTTGCAGGCGAGCGACTTAGACCCACAATCATACCAATGGGTGAAAGATGCCATCGCAGCGGCCGAGGCCGCGCAATGACCCGCGACGAACAGCGCGCGAAGTTCGCCAAAACAATGGCCGATGCACTCCACGACATGACAGACGACGATCCGTTTTCGCCAGAACAGGAATTAAGGATTGCATATTTTATCCTCGACTCCTTGCACGGCATCGCGTTCGTCAATCCGATCGAAACGACGGAGGAGATGTGGAAGGCTGCGGATGATGAATGGATAGCGGCCGAAGGCTATATCGATTTTTCTGAGTTTTGGCGTGCCATGGCCGCCGCTGGCGACCTCACCAACCCGCAGGAGACGAAGCCGTGAACCGCGACGAACGCGACTGGACAACCCCAACCCTTACCGAAGTCCGCTCGCTTCGCCCGGCCGATCTCGCCAAGCGCTGGCAGTGCTCTGACCGCCACGTCCGCAACCTCGTGCGCGCAATGATCTTGCCAAGTTTCCGCGTCGGGGGCAAGCTGATACGAATTCCTCTGGACGCCGTCGAGGCTTACGAGGGGCTAGCGCAAAGATGCAACCAAAGTTTCGGGCAGTCCTCTATCGCGGGCACTACTACGCCGCCTGGCGGGAAAACGGAACCATCCGCCGCAAAGCGCTTCGTACCCGCGATCGTGAGTGCGCCGAGCAAACGCTGAAATCTTTCGCCGAGCAGTACGAGATCGCCAACCGGCCGCAGGTCATTACCGTGGAGTTTGTCTGGAATGGATACCGTGAAACGCTCGCTGGTCGTCCTGCCGGCAAAACAATGGAATTTGAGGCGCGAGCGCTGCTTCCATTCCTTGGCTCAATTCCTGCCGGCTCTATCACAGAGAGAGATTGCCGGGATTATCATGAGCGCAGAAAAGCTTCAGGACGCAAAGACGGAACAATCTGGACAGAGCTCGGGCGACTGCGATCGGCGCTGAAATGGGCGGAAAGAAAAAACCTGATCGTCAAGGCCCCGGCGATTTATCGGCCGCCAGCGTCCCCGCCGCGGGATTTGCGCTTGACGCGGGAACAAGCTTCCAAGTTCATGTCCTCATGCGTGATGCCGCACGTCAGACTCTTCGTCATTCTCGCCATGACGACCGGCGCGAGAGCTGGAGCCCTCCTCGGGTTGACGTGGGATCGCATCGACTTCGATGGGAAATTGATCGATTTAGCCGATCCGGCGCGCCCGAGGACTAAGAAAGGCCGGCCAATGGTGCCAATGAACCGCACGGCCGCCGCCGCCCTCCAGGAAGCCCGCGCGGGGGCGCTGACGCCCTTCGTGATCGAATGGGATGGGAAGCCGGTGCAGAGTGTGAAGAAGGCCCTAGCGGCCGCCGGGAAGCGCTGCGGGCTGCCTTGGGTGAGCGCGCATGTGTTCCGGCATTCCGCGGCGAGCTGGATGGCCGAGGCGGGGGTGAGCATGGACAGGATCGCGGCGTTTCTCGGCCATACCGACAGCCGGATTACCTCCCGCGTCTATGCTAAGTTTTCGCCCGATTATCTGCGCGATGCGGCCGAGGCGCTGGAGATCGATCTATTGAAGGACGGCATTCGTGCTCCGCACAGAAACATTCGATGACGAAGAGTGGCAACTCGTCCCAAAAAAACCGACGCCTGCTATGCTTGGGAAAGCACTATCCGTAACCGCGTCTTGGCTTAACCTATCAGGAAGCGGCGTAACTATGAATTACAAGAAAATGAGCATGAGATACAGAGCTATGTTGTATGCTGCTCCGGTGCCTTATGATCAAGATAAGAATTGGGATAAAGACCTAGAACTGGCATTAGCTGAACGTCAAGTAATCGAGGCGCTGGAGATCGACACAGTGGCCGAAGTGAAAGGAAAGGTGACGGGATGAGCGGCGAGTGGCAACCGATCGAGACGGCGCCGAGAGATGGAACTTGGGTCATCGTCTATCGGCCGAATGCCAACGAATACATTAGACACATAGGTCAGGACCACTGGCGATTGGACCTCGAAGGCGGCTGTTGGGGAGGATCGCCTGCATTATGCCAGCCTACTCATTGGATGCCTTTCCCGGAGCCGCCTGCGGAGTCGCCCCGTGTTCATCGGGCACGCTCGAAAGAACCTTCCGTGCCCGAAACGGCTACAAATGCCGGCCCAAAAAAGGCAAAGGACGCCAAAAGCCCTTAGATTCCAGTGTGGCCGCTATTTTCACACGGGAGGGGTCGTTGGTTCGAAACCAACCGTGCCCACCAATATTTACAGATATTTAGCCTTTGGGCTAAATTTACGAAGGGTGTTCAAGTGAACGTGAAGCGAGGCAATATGGCCATGATACGGACTTTCCTTCTATGTTTCGTTTCGTTTTGGTGCGGCGTCCTTGCCACCGGGTATCGACAGCATTGGGTTTGGCCTACGGCGGCAGACAAGATGAACCAGACCGCCGGGCCACTCGCCGGCTTTTGCTTGCGCGGCTATCCTATTCCGGACCCGGAAGCTCGCGCCGCGAACGAAGCGGCTTGCGCCAATCTGAAGGGCGCCCTGGCGAAATGAACCTCTTACAGACCGTCACCTGCCCTCAATGCGGACACAAGAGTTACCTCGACCATGATTATATCGTTGAGCTTGGAGACGTTCTTGAATGCGGAAACCACAATTGTTCAATCATGTTCCAGCCGGACGACACAAACACGGAAACGTTTTCATGGGATGGCGTCAAGCTTGTTCACGTTTCAACCCCTGATAATCGCGGGCCAACAGACCGCGACCTGAGAAACGCATGACCCACATGAACGGCGCGCACGCGGATATCGTGTTCGCGATCCTATTTGCGGGCTTTTTCACTTTTTTAGGCCTGCTTGTGATCGCCTTGGCAATTTCCAAATCAGGGAAGGAGAAATGACACTATGTTGAACGTAATTGCATTCGCCTGGAGCTACATTGTTCCATTGCTTTTGATCGCCTGGGCGGTTTCCAAATTATGGAAGGGGAAGTGATGGGACGTGACGCCATGAACGACGCCCTGGACAAGCGCACGCACCAGGCCGGAAGCTTACCGCCCAAAGACCATCGTGGCAATGACCCTGGGGGCGATAGCTTCCAGTTCCGCCCACACATCGACATAAGAGAGCTCAATAGCCGCGTCGAAGCTCTCTACGAGCGCATTGCCGCGCTCGAGGCGGCGCTCGCCAAGCAGCGCGCTGTGAATGAGGCGCTAGCCAAGGCCATTCCTGTTTTTGTCGGCATCGGAACGGTCACACTAATTAACGACATTGACAGTCTTGAAGCAGCCCTTCGCGAAGCGCTGAGATGAACACCTGATTATCCGCGAGCCTTTTCCAATTTCTTGTCTAGGTCGTTTATCATTTTCTGCATCGCCTCGATCTTGTCTTCCATTGCCGTCCGCTGACTGTTGACGATCTTATGGGTTTCGTCCGTCACAGCCATATTTTCATCGGCCGACTTTTGGAGCCCAGATAGTCGCGCGTCGGTCGTCTTTGCTGCCTCGACTAATGCCCGCGCAGCATTGGCCGCGTCACGCGCCGCGTTCTCCGTAGCGATTTGCGCCTTTGCGGCGGCCTCGGATGCACGGTGCGCCGCTTCCTGCGCCTTCCTATTCGCACGCTGATTTAAAAAGGAGGAGCCGACCGTCGCTATGATGTTTCCGAATAGGCCGATGACGGCCGCGATGATGAGATAGCCGTTTTCAGTCATTGCTTAAGTCTCCTTAAGCGCCCAGCATTGCGCATGATGTCGGTCGGTTTGCGCATTCTACGAAAGCCGAAAATGTGGCGGAACGCGATACGCCTCGCCCACCGCGATCGCCACATGCCGGCTCGCGCGCACCGCCATAAAAACCTTATGCCGGTGCAACGCGAACCTCTAAGCACGTCGCCCATTGCTTACCTTGAGTGCATACCGAGCGTTGGGAACGATGCCCCGGATATTCCAGAGGCAACGACCAACTGCCATATGATCCACAGCACGATGCAGACCAGAACTAGGACCATCAGGACGTACACGATCGTCCTGAACGGCTCGGCCATCGGGATCAGCGGAAGGAGCGTTTGGATAGCCCACCACACAACTCCGATGATGATGACGATGAAAATTATGCCGATTAGCGTCCCGATCATTTCAATGTACCTCGATGATGTATGGGTGATCAGTCAGGGGAAGAACTACGGAGCTGATGTTAGTACATGCAGTAGCGCACGGCGCGACCGCCGAGGTCCCCTGAGTTGGGTCGTACGTATTCACAGTCCCGTAGCTCGCGCCGAGGTTAACGGTCACGCTCTGCGTCGGCACCGGCTGCGTGCAGTTTGTTCCCGCAGTTGATCCTGATGGGCATTGTTCGTCCCATACAACGAGCTCGAAATTCCCATTGCTCTTTTGCAAGAGAAGATCGTGAACCGTCGCAGGCTCGCTTGTGATCGAGTAGTTAAGTGTTCCGGTCGTAAATGCTACAGTGTCGGCGAGGATCGTAGTGAGATTATGGATGTATCCTGCCACCGGTCCAACAGCGACACCGGAGCTGTTGTACCATTGGAAGCCGTCGCCGGATGCAATGGCATAGATCGCGGTGTACTTATACCCACGCTTGAACTGTGAGAGGTAGGTGGAGAGATCGATCTTCGCCCCAATAGCTTGAGCTGTCGCGTCTCCCAAGTACCATCCAGTCTCCGTGGTTACTTTTGGAACACCAGGAGCCTGAGTCGCCGAGTAGCCTTGATAACTGTGATACCAAGTATTTTCGTAATCGCTGTAGAACGGATATCCAGTCCCCGGCAAATTACCGTTAACTGGATCGGCTGAGTTCCACGCGACGTTATCTTGCGGCGTATATGTGCAATTGGTGCAGATAGTGTAGTTGTGCATGTTCGCCCAATCGGCGAACACGGTGCCAGCGGTCATCAACGTTACTAATGAGGCTCCAGCGCACGTACTGTCGAGGACCAAGCACTGAGCACCGGCATTATCGATTTCGTGGCCACCGTGCGTCAAGCCCCAGACTGGGACACCGTTTAGAGTGGCGTCTCCGCGAACTGCGGTGCGGAGATCACGCTGGATTTCCATGACGGGAACCCACGAGTAGGCTGTGCCACCAATAGCCCCCCCAGGGACACCATTGTAATAACCGCCCCAATTATCAGGTTCATTAGCACCCTCGACACCGATCAGAATGCCGGCGTTTTTTGTCGTATCCGCCGCAGAGATTACCGGCGCGATTTCAGAGTTAGATGCATGATACGTCGGGCAATTGAAGCCATTGATATCCTGACACATGGACCCCATTCCAACTGTCAGCTTCACGTTCGATCCTACAGCTTGCGCAAGAGAGACAAACTGCGCAGGGGTAACTGTTCCAGCCTCCGGTGCCCAACCACGTATCCATCGAACGCCTATGTATTGTAGGGCCGTTGGCAACCATGTAGTGAACCCTGTGCCCGTGCCGGTTAGAGTTCCGTTGATGTCAACGGCAATCGAGCTCAGGAAGTCATTAGCGGCAATGGCGTTCCCATTGGAACCACCCCCACCGCCTGCTGCCACAATTTGGCTTGTAGCGGCGCTTGTAGAGGGGAGGCTCGGGCCAGCCGCGTTCGTGGCGATTTCTTGGACCATCAAGGTGGTTCCTTGATCGGCCGTAACCAACGGATAAGATGTCCCCGTTGCGCCGGAGATCGCCGTTCCATTGCGCAACCACTTATAAGCGACAGAGGTCGGGCTGCCCGTGAAAACACCGGGGGTAACGGTAAGCGTCTGGTTTACCTGTGGAGACCCGCAGATTGCGGGGGGCACAAATACGACCGGGACATTGGCCGTCGCTTGAACGAGCGTCACGCCGATGCCATCGAAATAGTTGGCGGGCGAAGACGTCGCTGTTTCAATCGGGGCGGTCCCGGTCAGAGCCAGATCGCCGATGGCCATAGAGCGTTGCGTATGATCCGTCGCGGCATTTCCAAAGCCAGTTGGCAGGGTGATCGTTTGCGCCGCACCGTCGTTATCCCAAAACCCGACATATTGCTCGGCGGCGATGCCGTGCATGGCAGGGATTGCGCACGAGGTTGCGTAAGTCCCGCACCCCGCTGACGCATCGATAGGTGTCGGGTTGACGTTCCGATAAGTACGGATAACCCCTTCCGGGTACGATGTCCCGCTCCAAGTGTATGAAGCCGGTTCATTATTCGCAACGCGCCACCAAAGCTGAGCGCCTTGGATGGCATTGAAGGTAGGAACGCCGGTGCTCGTGACCTGCGTCCACCCGGTTGGTGTCGGGATTGATCCGGCCGCCGTTTCTTGGGTTGCGACATAGGCGAGCATAACGTCGCCGTTTTGCGTGCCTGTCGGGACGGCAATCGTCACTGTGGGACCTACACCAGACCCGAAGGTGGTTCCGATGTAAGTGATCGCCGCGCAGTTTCCTGCGGTAGGCGTTGCGAGGTATGCCAGAGCGCAGACAAGCGCGCTCACGGCAACGATTTTGGCGTTGACCATGTTGTGAGTTCCTATTCGATTGTGAGGGTGAAAGTTTTTAGTGGGTCAGAAGAAGATGATGAGCGTGACGAGCCACAGCATCGCTGCCACGGCCGCTGCCCACCGGCCGTATATAATGGCGAGCCCGTCGATGATGACCCGCCACATTTCCTTATCGACGCCGGTCATGCGACTGGCGGCGCGCCGGGAACCGGGAGAGCTTTGATCTTCGCCTCAAATTCGGCCCCGAGAGCGGTTATCTTTGTCGCCAGCTCATCGAGCGGCGCGACGAATGTATCCAGCACGGCGGCGTGCCCAGCAGGGACCGTTGCAACCATGTCGGTCATCGCGGTATCGAATTTCGTCTTCAGTGCGTCGATTGTCGTGCTAATCGCCGTGATCTTCGCGAGGATATCTGAGGATGTTGCCATGATGTCTCTGTGCCTTTTCTGCTCGATGTCAAAGAAGAAGTCCAGACGGTCGAGCACCGTCTGTTTAAAGTCTTCGTCGGTCATTTTAGTTAGCTACGACTCTGTTATTCGCGGCAAACTTCGGGGAGTCCGCAATGGCCGGAGTCGTCACGACCTTTTGGACTTCAGGAAGAGAAGCAGCCGCGGCGATGGTGTTGGTCGTGTTGTGGGTCCATAACGACCACCCAAATGATGCTGCGGCGGTCACACCGCCAACCAAAGACGTCATCGTGGATTCATCGATTACGCCTTTGCTAACAGCGGCGCCCCCGAAGGCGAGAAGAACGGACCTAATTGTTGCCAAAACTTGCGGGTTCATTATTGGGCTTCCTTGTGGTTGAGCCGCCTGGATGGCGGCGGGTTTTTGTAAAAGTGTAGGAAGCGGGCTTGTTGCCCCCTGCAATTTTCCAAAATCTGCGATTGTCGTTTCGAGGATGGCGATCTCGGCGTCGATCGATGCGCGCTCGGCGACGTAGCTTGCGTGTAGGGCCGTGAGATTGTCGAGAACCGCCGCAATCCTGCCCGCGGTGGGCGCCGACATCGGCGGAAGCACAGCGGGCGGCGCTGGGGCCGGTTGAATGGGAATTGGCATCGATGGGGCTGCCGGTTGCGGGATGGCCTGTGGGACGGCCTGGGGCGACGGCACGTCAGCCGTAAGATAAAACGCCGCCTCGGATATCCTGCGCTTGCGATTCACCCCGCCGTTAGCGTTTTGAAGAGCGCGGATTGCCGCCGCCGTTTTTTCAGGATCGCTTGGCGTGATGACGATCGGAAGGCGCCCGTAGTTGTAGACGAGCGAAGTGATTGCGGTTTTCTGATTTTCGGTCAGCTTGTCCCAGACGGGCCGCGTCATCCCGGTCTTGCCGTAGATCGCCTCTTGTTGGAACTGCGGAATGCGAAGCGCGAGATTTTGAAGCGCCCGCGCTTTTGTCGTCTCCATCCCTTCGGTGACATGAACCTGGTCAGGCCCCTCGGTATCGCTGCCATAACCGAGGCGCCACGCATTCACGTCCCAATAAGCGCGTCCGGCATAGCCCTCGAACCCGGCTATGAACTCAGCGGTTGTCGTCACGGCTCACCGTGCGTTTGGATGGCGGACGGGTAGTTCTTCAGCGCTACATGATGGCCGGAATTGGCGTAAACTGCCAAAGCGCAGCCGATCAGAATACCGAGTATCTGAAAGCACCAGTCAGGAGGTAACTTCATTCGCTTATCTCGCTTGCTGGAAATTCGCGCCTGCTTTGATCAGCGCCTCGAAGACAGCCGTAGCTCTGTCTGGTGGCGCGAGCGCACGCATTACGCTGCCGCGCTTGATGAATTCGTCGCGGTCGAGCGCTTCGAGGACACCAGGATCGAGGAAGTATTTTCCGCCGATCTGTCGCGCGCCAGCGATAGAAATAAGAAAGCCACCCGATGGGTGGCCTGTGATCGTGATCGCGCCGTCCGCGGATTCCGCGGTGCCCCCAGGTTTTTCCAGGTATTTGATGATTTCTCTCGGCTCTCGAAGTTTTTTGACGGCCCCGGCGACAACTTCCTTGTGCGATGTCTGCGCGCGAGGAGCCATAAGCCCCTGTCGAACGGTGCCATCATCCATCGTGAAGTGTGCGATTTGCCCGACCTTGTGAAGTAGATCGTATGCCGCGAGCAAATTCCCCGTGGCGATCACCCGCTTTTCGCGAAGCTCGGACTTGAAGCTGTCGAACAGCTTGGCGATTTCTGTGGCACTCGTCTTCGATGGATTGACGTGCATCGCGTTCGCCTCGCCGGTCTCTCCAGTCGTCAACTGCGAGAAAGGAACAGTCCTTGTGCCATAGCCAGGCATCGCGAGCACCGCGGACCAACTCGACGCGGCGTAGGGATTGATCGTCTTGCCTTCATGTTTTACCCCAACGACAAGCGCATCCGGCAAGGGCGTCTCATGGTTATTGGTGTGCAGGATGGCGCCAGGAAAGACAACGGCCAACTTGTCTCTCATGGCCTCCCTGCCGTCCGCCAATCGATTAGCTTGCTCTGCCGCTACCTCCGGGTCTTTGGTAATCGCCGTCATCGCGCTCTTGTATTCGTTGAACGCCTGATCGGCGCGGGTCATCATCGCGGTATTGGCCTTCCCGCCAGCCGTTTGGAGCGCTTCGAGCGGCGCGAATTTTGGCACGATTTCTCGTCCCAGCATCGCATAAGCGGATTTCATCACGTCATCGAATTTCGGCGGCTTGCGGGCGCTCTTGACGTCATACGTACCGACATGCACGGCGGCTTGGAACGGGCTATCGCCAGTCTTTGGAGAGATGTCCGCGCCGCCCTCGTACTTGGCCTGGAGATCAAGATGTTTGGCCTCAAGCGCATTTTCCCCGCGCTCGTCGAGATCGTCGATCTTGGCTTTGTATTGGCTCTCGATCGCGTCGTATATCCGTTCTTGGTCTTGCGGGTCTAGCAATGCGATGCGTCCGGTCGTCTTACGCGCGGCGTCTTCGTCCGGGTCTTTCGGATCAAGCGACTCTAGCGGCTCGCCAAGGTCGATATGAGCGCGCATGTCATCGAGCATAACCTGCGTCACCACTTCATCGCCGTAGTGGTTCAGGAAATCGACCGCGCCCTTGCCGGAAAGGCCGCTTTTCGCGTCCGCCGTCGTATTGGCGTTTAGGGAGGAAAGTTTCTTGGCGAGCACCGCCATCGGCCGCTTTTCCGCCGGTACATCGGCACCAAGATGGGCATAGCGCGGCTTGGACACTTGACCTGTGCGCAGGACACGACCGAGCATTTGCATATGAACAGTGATGTTCGGATGCGCCTGAGCGATGATCATGGCCCGCTGGCCGCGGCCGCTTTCCGGGAATGCCTCGCTATCGTGAAGCGAGATGCCGGTCGCACCGCTTTCGTTTAGAATGAGCGCTTTCAGTTTCCCGGAATTGAAATCTTTGACCGTCTGGGTGCGGCCCGCAACGGATTTTTCTTTTGGCGATCTGACCCCGATCCGCGGGATATTGCCCTTCCCGTAATCGAGCGTGTTGTTGCGGCCGGTGATTTCTGAAACGGAATGACCTGCTTGCGAAATCACCTGCCGTATTTTGTCGATCGGCGAGATCGGAAGCTTGCCGAAATCAAGCCCGTTGATGATGGCTTGCGCCTGATGATACGCGGCCAACCCCTCCGGTCCTAGCTCTTCGTCGGTCATCGTGTGTTTGTCTTCGACGGCGCCGAATGGTTTTTTGATCGTGACGACGCGCGATCGATCGAGATAGCGCGAGAGAAGATCGCCGAAGTTCGCTCTGATGAGGTCGCCGGTCTTTGCGCCGGTCTGCTTCATGTAGTCAGAGACGAAGCTTTCCAGCGTGTTTGCGACGGCGATTACCGGGCGCTCGCCCCTGTTGATCGCCTCGACCGCAAGCTGCCCTGCGCGTTCCGCCTTCGAGGCGAGGAGGAATTGCGCAACGACGTTGTGCATGAGGGAGGTAAAATTCGTGCTTTCGGCCCCGGCCGTCCCAACCGAGGCATCTTGCCCGGCAATCGCGGCCTCGGCCTTGACTTGTTTGTCAATGTCCTTGACGGATTTGCCAGCTTTCTTTGAGAATTCATTAATCGCCCGCAACGCCCGCGAAAAGCCGGCATAGAGCTCGCGATCGATCGGCGTCACTTCCATATCGTATTTGATGCCGTCGAAAGACCGCTCGCGGCGAAGATACTGGCCGCTCTCGGCAAGCGCGGACGCAACAACTTGCTGCATCGGCACGCCGCCCTTTTTGATCGCCTCGCCGAGGTCCTTCATATCTGAGACGGCGTAGCGCATGTCGGTCTTGGAATAGAGCCGCATACTGTCCGGCCGCTTGGCATAGGTCGCCGAGGAATACGCAACGGCCTTGGCCTTTTGGACAAGCTCGCGGGCGAACTCGGCGCGATCTGCAGGGGGCGGGAGCTTGCCCTTTGCAATGCGCTTCTCGACGGCCGCACCGCCGGCATTATGGCTCTCGTCGAAAAGAATGATCGAGTTCGGCGCCATGCTCCGCAGAAAGTCCCGCCGCGCCGTATTCTGACCTTTGACCGTTTGCATTTGCGAGTAAGTGGTCATGATCATGTCGTGATCAAGCAGCCTAGCGCCGACGCGGTTGCTGCCCTGTTGGTTCCCGGTCGCCGCGATGTCGCGGAGTTGTTTCTCCTGCTCTGGGCCGTCCGGCGTTTTCAGAATTGTTCCTTGATCGCCGACCGGCAGCTTCAAGTTGCTATTGGTGGGCAGAATGCGCGGCTCGCGACCAAGCATGTCCGTCATCCCAATGTCCGTCATATCGTCGAACATGGCGGCGTACAGATTGGGTTTCTCCGTGACGAAAATAGGCGTCATCCCGTTACGGATGCCGTAACGAAGGAGACCGGCAAGAACGCGGCCCTTGCCGATGCCGGTTTGATCGCCGAGGATCAACGAGGCGCCACGCTCGATGTTGTCGATCGCGAGTCCGAGCGCATCGACCTGCTCGGCGGAATAGTGCTTGCCGAGATCGGCGGCTTTGTAGCCAAGCTCGCTTGCAACATATTTGGCGATCGGACCGTGACGACTTTCGACGCGGGCGAGAGCGGCGTCCGAGGCGTCGCGCATGTTCCGCGGCGCGAGCGTGCCGAGTTTCATGCCGGACGTAGATTTCGGGCTATAGGCTACCTGATTTTCGGTTTCGGCTTCTTTCGGGGCCTCGGGTTGTGCTGGTGCGGCAGGAGCAGCCCGCGGCTGGCGTGGTTCCGGCTTGAGAACGAAATGAACCTCGTCGTCACCCCACGGGGCCGCGCTACGATTGCGCACGTCCGAAGGAAGCCCTTCCGGCATATCCAGACGGCCAAGGTTTATCTCGCGCGCTTTGCCAGCCTGTACGAGCCTTTCCTTGAAGCTCGCGAGCGTGCCGGCGTCTGGATATTTGCGCCCGTAGGCATCATAGACTTGGGAGATCGCGACGCGCGTAGGGAACGGCGGCGTTTCGAGCTTATAGGCCACGTCCTTGACGCGATCGGCGAAGCTTGGCTCCGGCGTGCTTACTCCAGGTGGCCGTCGTTCGGCAGCACGCGGAGCGCCATGTCCTCCGGGTCCTCCGCGCACAGGACGTTCGGCAGGTTCAGGTGCGGCAGGTGGTTCTCGATGCTCATGTTGTTGAGGAACATTTGTTGGCCGAAGTGCTCCGGGTTCGACTTCGGGTCGATGTTCGGTTCCAGCATTCCCGCGTCCGACATCGATCGGTTTATCCGCCTGATCATGTCCGGGCGTTCCGACTGCGGGACTCGGTGCATTAACGTCTGCGCTCGCGCCGCTAACTGGCTGCGGATGGCTTGGTTGCTGGGCAACGGCTTTCTCCTTTACTTCGCCCCACGTCTTTAAAATGGGGGGCGCGGTCATCATCGGGTAGGGGAGCGCGGATTTCCCGGCCCCGGAAATCGTGATTACATCGACCGGCCAGCCGGCGCCCTGCTTCTCGTAGAGGTCGCCCGCGACGGTGAAATGCCCATCGACATTGAACTTGTCATAGAGTGTCTTAAAAAACTCGCGCTTGGTCTTCGATCCGTATGCCTTTGTTCTCGCTTCGTCGGACTTCGCCAACGGCGACGGCCCACCGAGGATCAGGACGGCCCGCCCGTCCGGCTTCATCGCGGCAAGCGAGTTCAGCGCGATAGCATGATCGATCTCGCCAGTCTCATAGCCAGGCTGGAAACGCGATAGGTCAAAACGGTCCCCTGCACCACCTTCGCCGTGACGCACTCCAAAAGGAGGGTTAGCAAGTACAATATCGAACGGACCATCGTTTTGCTTGACCGCCGCTTCGGCTGTTGCAGGTTTCGAGGCATCTCCGGTCATAGCAAAGAAGCCCTGTGACTTCAATGCGTTTATCCGTCCTCGGTTCAATTCGTTGGCAACAGTATCGACGGCGTGCGCCTCAATCAAGAGCGCGCCGTTGCCCGCGGACGGCTCGTAGACTGTCTTGTCCGGCGCGACGCCAGCGAGCCTCGAAGCGGCATAGGCGAGCGGGATCGGCGTCGAATAAGCCTGGTCGCGCATCGAGGACGAGGTTCGCGTTCCAAGCTTCGGCTGGTCGGCGTAGAGCTTGACGAGCCGGTCGAAAGTGTCCGCCGGATCGGCGCCGTGGATATTGACGATCTGGCGCGCGGCCTTGACGACGCCTAACTCGACATTTTCCTCGAACGCCTTGAGCTGGTTTGGGTCCTTGAGATCGTGGCCCGTGACCTTGGCGGCATTCTCGCGCGAGAGCGGGACACTCGCCAGAAGGTGCATTGCGATTTTATCGGCCGGCGTATGGACAGGTTCGCTCTGGCCGCTCGCGAGGACCAAGCGGCCGGTTTCGAGCGCGTTCTGGGTAGCGGCGGCAAGCGCAGCACTGTCCGCCATCCAGGGTTTTTTGACCTGGGCTGATTGTGGCGGCTTTGTGGCTTCTCGTTCATTTAACGAGACTGGCGTGTGAGATAGAAATCCACCCTGATTTCTAACTTTTTCGGCATTCTCGCGCGCCTCTCGGTCCTTTAGCGCCTGCGGCGTCGCTTGATAGGCACCTACGCTTGGTGCCGCTTCCGGTGCGCCAGGAGCAGGGCTTTTGCCCAGCGCTGGTAGCGCAACTGGTCCGGTCCTCGCGACAGGCGGGCGAGGCTCTGGAGGCGCCTGAGCAAGGTTTTGTATTGGCTCGGGGGCAGCGGGGAGTTGTTCGCCATCTTGGATGCCCTGAACTTTCGGATCGGCGAGCGCCGCCTCGATGACAGCGTGCTCGTACGCTTCGTCCGGCGCCATTCCTGAAGCTTGGTGCTGTTTGGCGGCGGCCGCGGCCGGCGGATCGATGTCGATCGGACGAAGGCCGAGGGGCGGCGCAATTCCCCGCACAATTTCTGGCGTTGATATTGCTGGCTTTTCGGCTAATTGCGCGGACGGCGCGGAATTCGGCGCATTTCCTGGCGCAATTGGCTCGAAGCCTTCCGGCAGCGTACCTGACGGTTTGGCAAACGGCTTCTTGGCCTGCCCGCTCGCCAGCCATGTTTTGAGCTGGTCGATCGGGACTTCGGTAATTCCACCGATACGCTGCGGTGCGGAGCCGTCCGGGAAGGCCGCATCGTAGATGCGCGTAGCCTCAGTTACGTTATCGACGCCTGCGACGATCTTGTGCTCGTCAAATTTTCCCGTCGCCGGGTCGTTCTGGTCGATAACGAATGCTTTTCCGTTCGGCCCTTTGTCGCCGAGGAAAATATCGACCTGATCGCCATCCTTACCGACTGAGCCCTTCAGATACCCGTAGTCCGCCGGGAGCACGGAGCTCCATGGGGCGCCGGTCGGATCGACGCCTGACCGGATCGAGCCCTTGGGATTTTCGATCGTGACGGGGAGCCCGTCATAATTCACATGGCCTTTCTGGTAATTCCCGGCTTCGGCTTGCGGCGGTGTTGGCGCGGTGTCTACGACGTTGCGCGCGGGCTCGATGTCTTCCGGCGCGGCGATCTTGGCCGGGGTTTGGCGAGTTCCGGTCTGAGCCTCCGCATTCGGCGGTTGAACTGCTTCTTGGACTTCTGGCGGTTGTGGCGGGGCATTCGCAGCGGCCTGTGGCGGCGCGATCTGCACCGGGGGACCGCCAGCTTCTTTGTTTTTTATGAACTGGTCAATCTCTGCGCGTGTCTTTGCCCCAGCCGCGCGCGCTGAGGCGATATCCGCCTCGTTCAAGAAACGTTCTACATCGGTTCCTTGGATGTCCGTTGGTTGTCCAACCGCTGTGGACAATTTCCCAGCGGCATGTCCAGTCGCCAATTGAGCGGCGAGCTGTGCCGCGGTCTTAAATCCCTCCGGCGCCGCCTCTGCGGCTGCCCCGCCGGCGCCGCCCGCCGCAGCGCCGATCGCAGCCGTCGTTGCCGTTGGCGCGCCGGTGATCGCCTGTGTCGTTTCTAGGGCCGGTCCAGCGAGCGTTCCGGCCTTGCCGAGCAGCCCAACGGCAGTTGCCGGTAGGGTAGCGGCCGCGGCGCCATAACCGGTCGCATGGGCGATCTTCTCGGCCGTCGTCGCGTCTGGTGCGAGATCAGGGTTGATGCCGACCTGACGCTCAATCTCTCGCAACCACGCCGAGCCCATGATGGGCGCCGGGTTGGTTTGCAGACCAACTCCGCGCAATGCCGTGTTGGCGATATCGACCGGAAGCCCGGCTATTCCCGCAATGGCGGCGTTAGGACCGGCTGCCGCGGCACCGAGCAGCCCGCGCGCCGTGGTTTGGCGGGGCGGCGGCGGGTAGAGTTTGTCATCGACGTATTCAAAGTCGGGAGGGAGAGGATGTTGAGGCGGCGGCGCAAATTCGGCGAAGAAATTGGCGCTCATCGCTGGCGCACCATCCAACACCACCAAGTCGGCGGGGGCTTCCAATCCGGGATTGAATAATCTATCATGCCAGGATCAACCCAGACCTCTGTCATCCCTAGAGCCGCCTTTATCCAATGGATTATTAACGCGACAAATAGAACACAATTGATGAAAACCAGACAACGAAACAACAGACCATATTTATTCATCATTCCACCTTGACATTTCTCCATTTATACTGAATATAGTGAGTTGTTCATGCCTGACACGCGGAACAAATCAGTATAAATGGAGAAGTAGAATGTCAAAACATAAGCAAGTTCCGGCTGTTACCGAGGCCGCTAGGCAAGCGGGCGCTCAGCTCGCAACATGGAAGGCGGTCGAGGCTATGGGCCAAAGGGTCATGGCCGAATCCGAAAGGCTTACGCAGCGTGACGACTTCGCCGAATTCCTTCTTTCCGGCAGCGGATCGAAGGCTATCGTCAGGATCGGCGGTTCGATCTTCAGGATCGAGGACTAAACGAAGAACCGGGGCCGGCCTGTTGCCGGTCCCGGCTCGCCGCAAGCTGTCCGCACGGCGTGCCTTCGCAGCAATATGTGATGCCAGAGCCGCCGCACGCCGGACATGGGCCGTATCCATTCAATGTTGGGTATGGCCCGAAGACCAACCCTCGCCCGTGGCATTTTTCGCAAATCATGGTTAATTCACGGTCTTTGAAGCATCAGGTTGCGGGTCAAGTATCTCATGTAGTCTCGCAACCATCACCGGGTCAGAGACTTTGTCGGCCCGCTTGAGAATGAGAAGCTGATCTTCATGCTTGATCACTGGATGGTCTTTCCCAAAAAGTGATATCGCAAGCGCCCCAGCCCGAGCGCTGTCAGGGTCATTGGGGATTGGCATGGCAAGAATCGATTGAATCGTGTTCCCGACCGTCATTTCCTCTAGTCTCGCGCAGCTTTTCCCGTCCTCTGAATTTTCGAGGCAGAGTTTTTTGACGGTCACTCCATCCGGCATGAAGATTTTGGCAGTTTGATCGACGGTCAAATCGACGGCGAAGGCCGGGGAAGAAAACAGAAATGCAGCGACGAAAAACTTTCTCATCTCAACCATCCTTTAGCAGTGTGTGACCAAGCCGCCCTTCGAGGAGAAGCTAGCTGTCGGCGATCCTGTTGCGCATGTGACCCCGGCCGTTCCAGCGGACGAGAAAATCCCGGTATTCGAAATGCTGGCCTCTGTGGTGCCGCCCGTCGTGCGGAAGGTCCATGAACCACCGGCGAGGTCATCGAAGAACATATTGGTTGAGGTTTGATCGAGCAGGATTTGGCCGCCGTTAGTCCCTGAATTTGTCCCCCAAAATACTTGCCCTGCTGTTGCTGGAAGCCCAAGTGTATTCAACTTCCCGTTGCCACTGCCGTCAATAGACGCGCCTGGGCTTTTCCACGCGAAATTCGTGATGGTTGTATTGCCGCCTCCGGTCAGATCGAAGCCAGAGCCAATAGTCGCAACCTCGTTCGCCGTGGCAAGCAAAGTTCCCGTGGGCCCAACGCCAAGGCCGCCGAATCCATCCGTGCGTCCAAACAGAATTCCTTGATTGGCTCCGACGCTCCCATTCGCGTTGAACATCCAAATGTTCGCGTCAACCACTGACCCGTGGGCCGTATCGCCGCCCAAGTGCGCGAGAAGAAGCATCGACTTGGACGAAACGCTTGACCCGTTCGCCGCGTTGATATCGAGCTCCAAGGATTGCAAGGAACCAACGAACGCCGCGAGCGGTCCCAGGGAGGCCGTCCCCCAAAGACCATAGTAATTCCCCTTGGGAGTGCCAACTGTTCCCCCATCTCCTGAGAGGGAATTGATCGAGCCCTGCGCGCCTACATAGTCGGGGAACGCATTATAAGATGCCGACGCAGCGGTTTGAGTGAGCGCCGCATAGAGCATGATGCGGCCGCCGGTCGCAGTTGATCCTCCAAAATTAGTGTCTTGAATTGTCTGCAAGTTCAGGAATGCGTTACCCGGTGCTCCAGATACCGCTAGCGTGTCAGTCGTTACATTCAAGGCGCTGATGGTCGCCGAAGTCGCCGTGCCGGCCGATCCAGTGGCAGAATACGTTGTGTTGATCCCTGGCACCGCGCCGGAGGCATAAGGCGTCGTTGGGGTCTGAGCGAGCGAGCCGGTTGAAGAGACAGTAAGTTGCGCGGCAGACCCGGCTGAAAGTGAGTTGAGAGTAGCGAGTCCAGTCGATAAGAATGTCGTCGCGTCAACAACCCCCGCAGCCGTGCAGCCGATGCACGGGGGAGACGCAAAAAGCGCCGTTACCCCTGCACCAGACAGCGCGCCCGTGACGGTTAGGTTCGTGAAGCTCGGCGACAAGGCAGCAATGTCAGCCGCTACGAGCGCCCGGAACGCTGGCGCGACGGGCGAGCCAGTCGTTGGGCCAGCAAGGAGGGTATTCGCCGTAGCCGTGGCCGCGCCGGTCCCGCCATTGCCTGCCGCGATGACCAGCGGAACCCATGCGGTTCCACTCCATTTGTTGAGCAGGCCGTTTTGGACATTGCTCGCGTCAAACCATAGGTTTGTGAACGGATCGAACTGATTCAGGATGGTGTTCAGGGAATTCGCGGTAATGCCGCCTGGAAGGCTAGGCGCGATGGCGGTATTGGTAGCGCCCTGTATTTGCGTCGGCGAGAGCGGAACAGAGTTCGGCGCTTGCGCATTGGCGATGCCGCTCAAGAGGATAATGAGCGGAAAGAACGCCTTGAGAACGGTCATTTTTCGCATTGTTTTACTGCCCTGCCGCATAAGGTTGCATTTGGCCGGTATTCGGATTGTGGAGAACCAGCGGGCCACCATTTTTGTGGCGGGCGAGTCTCCAAGTGGCCGGAACCGCGGGTTCCGCTTGCTTTTGGTCCGGTTCGCCCTGTTGCATTTCGGCCGGCGTCATGGCGCGGATCGAGCCGCTAGCACCAGGCGCACCCTGTAGGGATTGCGGCGCGCGCGAGACGAGACCCAATATTTTCGATGTCGTCTCAGGCGGCGCACCAATATCGTGCATCTTGGCGGCGAATTGCTGTACCGCGACGGGATCGGGGTTCAGGATGATCTTGCGCGCCTCGTTCAGGACGGCCCCACGCATGGCCGGGTCAACGTTCTTCACATAGCCAACCGCTTCCCGAATCAGCCAATGCGGATGTCCAAGAACAGCGGCCGCGCCGAGCTTAATCGATTGCCCTACGTCGCTGGCTGAACCCTGATCCTCGGCGATCCGCCGGGCCGTGTCCGGCCCTCCCAACGCTTGGCGCGTTGTTCGTGCCATGTCCGACTCTGCCTGCATCCTCTGCGCAAAGAGAGCATGACTGTCCTCGTCCGGGGCGATGATCTTAAGTTTCTGGCCAAGCGCCGTTCCTTTGACAACGGCATCGGGCAAGCCGTTCGTTCCTGGCGCGCGCGCGATCGTTTCGCGGAGCGAATTCCCGGCGCCAAGACGGAACATATTTTGCTCGCCTGGAGAAAGATCGTTGAAGTCGGAAGCGAGCTGTTCTCGCGTATAAGATGGATCGGCAAATTTGCTCCCGAGCGCGAGCGCATCCTTCATATCCGCGTCAGATTTCCAGACGGCGTTGGCCTGCTTGTAATTGTCGCTCTGATTATAGAGCTCGGAACGGAGGTCGTCGCTAATGGTCCTCATTCGTCCGGCAAGTTTCGGTTGACCAGAATCGTAAAGTTTCCCGATCTTATCGTCGAGGGCTTCCTTCATTGCCTGCCACGGCTCCAACGTCGAAAGATCAACTTGGCCACCGCCCAATTTTACGTAATGGGACGCCTTATCGTAGGCACCTGATTCCTGGAGACGAGGGATGAGCTGTGCCAAGGTATCATTCATAGTGATCGGATCATTGGCGGCAGCGGCGTAAAGGGGCTTGCTTGCGGTCTTTTGCCTTTCCGTAATCGCTTTTTCCGCCGCTAGGCTGCCAGTATCGCCGTTACTTCCACCAAGGTAGTCCGCAACCGCCTGATCGTTTCGGACGCGCGCTCCCGTATCGAGCCCGTTACCGTACTGCCGCTCATTTAGAAATTCGCTTGTCGGCGCTCGGCCTTCCCCTGGCTGGCGTGAGATCGATCCAGGAAGGCCGCCGAGTTTGTCTTGCGCGGCGTCCGCGAGCGTGTAATCCGTCTGCCCGGCCGCGTGCATGGCAGCAACCTGGTCGGCTAGCGCCTGCGGATCGGCGCCGCCTTGCTGCAACCTGTCCTGGACCAGCTTTTCGCCGGCCGCCTCCGGCCTGAACGTTGCGCCGATGTGGCCTACGACGCGCCCGAATAGTTTACCGAGCAGCCCCAGCGTGCCACCGATCCCCGCAGTCGTCGCCCCGCCGGTTAACGCGCCCTCGGCTGCCGCGCGCGGCATATCGGCGCTCGTTGGGGCCGCGCCCGTGGAATTGAGGGCGCCATAGACCGCGCCGGTCGTGCCAAGATTGCCGAGCGTGCGCGCGGCGTTCGCGATCGTGCTGCCGCCCTTGGCGAGCGCAAGGGGTTCGGCCACCGGGAGCGCGAGACCAGCTCCAACGCCGCCAGTAATCTCACCGAGCCCATAAGCGCCAGGATGCGCTTTGTTGAAAAGCTCGCTTTCCGCGCGCTGTTCGTCGAATGCCTTATCGTAGGCTTGCGTGCCTCCGGTTCCAAAAAGTTTGGGCAAGAGATTTTCGCCGAGAAGCCGTCCGGCTCCAATCGCCGAATTGCCTGGACCGTAGGCTTGCCCCTCTTCTTGGAACGGCGACGCGGCGGACATGGCCGCTATCCGGTCGTACCAATTCTGACCGCCACCTTGAAGCGCACCCTGCAAAAATGAGCCGGAAGTAGGGATATTCGAAGCCTTGAGAGCTGCTAGCCGTGCCTCCAACGGCGTCTGTGTCTGAAAATCTGGCGGTGGTGATGGCGCGAATTCGGCGAAGAAATTATCGTTCATTTTTGCGGCCCGAGCACCGCATCCGAGGCGCCAGGACCAAACATCGCATCGAAGTCCGCGCGCTTATCAGGGTTCGCCTGCAATTTCTTGATGGCCCCCGGTGGGACAGCCGCCAACGGCGACGGCGCGGCGTTGGCTGACGAACCAAGCGCATCTATCCCGGCAGCACTTGGGGGGGCCGCCGTGACCTTGCTTGGCGCCGGACCGGCGGCGCGAGTGGTTCCTGGCGTGGCCTTCAGAGGCGCGAGGTCCTTATCAGGGTCCCAATCCGAATACGGGTCCGGCGCTTTGTATCCAGCCTGAAACATCCTGCGAGATTTGATATCGTCTAGGGTCGTATATTCGCCCTTAAGCGCTGCTTCCCGCCTACGGATGATATTGTCGAGAACCATGCGCATCGCCTGTGGCGAATTCCCGGAACCGGGAGTGAGGTTTTGCATGACCCGCTCTTCGTAATTCGTCACCCGTCCGAAATAATCCTTGCCGAGTGGGAGCACCGCGCTCTTGACGGCGTTGTCGTAGGATGTCGTTCTCGCGGCCTTGTCGAGATCGACCGCCATGCCGGCCATACTGCCAGGCAGTTTATTTGCGGCCGCAGTTGCCGCGCTTGCTTCAAGGCCGGTGTAAATGTCTCCGGTGTCTAGGATGTTTTTCGCCTGCAACAGCATACCGCGCGAGGCTTGAAGCGCCTCAATTTTATTGCTTGAGGCGAGGACCCCTCTTTCTTCCGTGGGGTTTAGTGGGGCATCCGCGCCCTGTGGCTTGTTTGGCCATTTCGCCGTCGCGTAGAATTCTGTGCCTTCGGGAGTCTTCGCGGTGGTTCCTTCCGGCAAGCCATGCGCGGTGTCGATCGCCTTTAATATTTCGCCGCGTTTTTCAGCGTCTGCGACAACATCAGTATCCTTAGCTTTTGCCGTGGCAAGCGCGCCTTGAATCGTTGGATCTGTCTGCGCCTTGTAATAAGCGTCTAGGCTCGCGTCTCTCTTCGCCTGTTCCGCCTGCGAGGCCTCGGTGTTTTTCTGTTGGAATAGCGTCTTATAGAGTTCGAGATTGTTTTGAAAATTCTGGCTTTGCACTTGCTGGGCAAGAAGTCCTTGCTTCGAGGCGTCCCCAAGGCCGCTGGAAAGACCGCTGGCAAATGCCGCTCCTCGCGACATGCCGCGCACGTCCGGCGCCCCAGAGAATATGTGCGGCACCGTTACGGCGGGAGGCTTGGGCGCCCCGCCGGTTTGCAGTCGCGCGAGGACATTGCCAGGCGCCGCGGCTGGGAGAGCAGTTTCTCCGGTTGGGTCGATCGGGGCGGCTTGGGGGACGGCGGTCTGTGGAGGCGGCGGCGCGGGCTGTTGTTGTCCTAATCCGGCTAGGAAGGCCAGCGGATTGGGGCCGCCATTGCCGGCCTGGCTGAGAAGGTCCGAGAGAGCCATCAGCGGTGTAATTCGTCCAGAGGCGACATGAAATTGCGATATGATCTATCGCACCATTTTAGTTCCGCAGACGTGCCGGTGATCCGTACTATTTCATATTTGAACTTGTACCTGTCTGGAATTCGCTTGAATTCATCCTCAACCAGCTTTGAATGATAGACCACATCGCCGACCTTCATTGCTTCCTCCATCACGCCCTCACTTCTAACAGTTCTGGGCGGTTATCACGAATCCATTGGATCAAATCAATAACATCGATCTCCGGTTCAAATCCTTCGACGCTCACGACATAGCGCCCATCCTTAAGTTCGATAGCGGCACCAGAAGGGTTTGATTTCACCCCCCTCATGAGAATTTTCAAAGTCATGCTGCAATCCTATTGATGATGTCGATCAAGCGAGCGCCTTCCGTGGCCTTCCCGTAATCGACGGCCTTCATGCCGCTCGGCATTGTCACCACGGCATCCGGTCGCGTCTTTTGGACTTCCTGCGCCATAAGCCCGATCCGCGGTGTCCGATCGCCCTTATAGCGGAAGGCATAGACATTTTGACCGTCGTAAAGCTTCCCGACAGGCGCGATATCGGTCTTCAGGCGCACATCGGAGCTCAACAAGCCAGTGCTTCCCCCGGCGAGGCCGGAATTGCCCAACAGCGAACCAAGCAGCCCATAAAGCACATTGTTCGGCTGGGAGGTCTGGCCGAATGTCTGGCTGTTCCCCCAAGTGTCTTTCGGGATGCCGGAAAGAATGCTGGCGAGCGTCGCGCCTTGCGCCAACGGCATCATCTGATTTTGTTGGTTCAAATTGATCGCGTTTTGAATGCCGGTCTGAGCGACATTTTGCTCTTGCGCACCGAGGCCAGCGAGCAAATTGCCAGCGCTTGTTTGCTGGCCGGCCGCGCCCAGAAGGTCGGCGAGGCTGTTTTGCTGCTGCTGGATGGCGGAATTGTAGGCGTTGGAGTAGGCTTGCCCCGAAGCATTGGCAACATTCTGATTGGTGAAATAGTTGGTGAGCGCGTCTTGCACGCCCTGGCCTGTCCCGCCGTATGCGCCAGCTAGCGTCGCGGCGGCGCCAGTAGCCTGATGTTGTTGTTGGTTCGCGGTTTCCAGATTTTGCAGCGTCGGGTTGAGCGTCGCCTGAACATAGGGGTTCATGTACTGGCCGGGGCCAAGCGACGGATTTATCGAGTTGATGACCGACGCGAGCGGCCCGGATTGTCCTGTGGCTGTCCCGGTTGCGGTTTGCTGCGCGGTATTCTGGGCGCTCGTCGGTGCCGCGGAAGTGGGGCCGCTGTATGGTGTCCAACTCGGATATTGGTTCGCGAGGCCTTGATAAAGATTTTGGCCCGCGTTTTGCGTCCATTGCGGATAATTCTGCGACGATGATGTGTTTTGCTGTTGGGTGCTTGTCGATTGCCCGCTCATTGCATCAGCACCTTTGGTTCCTCTGGATGGATTTCCATAGTCACGCCTGCCGGAAAGCAGCAAAACACGTGGCCTATGCGGTCGATGTCGTCTCGCACGCGCACGCGCTTATCGTTGAATATCCGCAGAAAACAGGGGATTTGCGCGCGGTCGCAGAGATTTTTCACTTCGTTCAACAACAGGCTGAACGCGCCTGCATCCAGGCTCTCGGGACGATATGAGGGCATTACGTAAAACCATTTATCTATTAACCACGGCGAATCGCTGTAAAATAGGCCACCGTACAAAGGAGCGATGCCAACGCTTGCGACAATCAACCCGTTGTGCTCGACGATGAAACAGGCGTGATTTCTCACCGTCTCGACGATCTCCGTACATGCCTTTTGAGGATTGAGCGGGCAACGGCCAACCTCCTGGTACATGCACAAGAGCAGTTTCGCGATTGCCTCTTCGTCTTCCTGCGTGGCCGGGCGAGAGGTCAATTCGCTCACTATACCTTCCCGACTTCGGCTTCCCCCTCAAAGGTCAGCGCCGACGCTGTGCCCGCGCCGCCAACAAGGAAGTCGGCAGCATCAAGCCGCAGCAAACCGAACCAATCAACAAAGGAGTTCGCTGCAACTGACACCCCTTGACCTATAACCTCGGTGCCGGCCACGTTGCCGCCCGTGGCGCCGAGCCAGAATGAAAAGGTAGCGGCCGATGCCGTCTTGTTCGTGATTCTGATGTGCCGGATTAGCAGGAAATCGGCTGTCGCCGTGTAACCAACGGCGCCCGTCCCGGCGATTGCCGGGTTGACGACGTTGGTCGTGAGTGTGGCCGATAGGATGACCGGGCCGAGCCGGATGATTTTGTTCGATGCCATTTATGCAAGCCTTTCGATTGTTGCCTGTTGAATGGTCCAGAGATCACCAGCTACAACAACAGACATAGAGAACTGTAGGAAGATGTTAGTAGTGGCGCCAGTTGGATTAGCTGAAACAGGGGCTATAGTCTGAAGTGTATATACTCCAGTAGTAGAATTTAAAGCGGTGAATATCGATCCAGTTAAATATGCTGCTATCGCTGAAGTACCAACAACAAAGAATTCAATACGAAAATTAGTAGTCTGGGCAGTAGATGCCGCAACAGCTAACGAAATACTACCAAGATTAGCCCCCCATTTAACACCAACCACCGCATTCCTAGCCGTAGCACTCGACACGGCTGCGAATGTACCGATTGCCGTTAGTCTATATACCTGAGAGGCATTAGGCGGCGGTGTTGAATAACTAACCCCTGAGCTTGTTGGCGTAACCGTGGCTGGGACTGTGTTGGCGCTTGACAGAGGCGCCCCTACCATCCCCAACGTTGGGACGGCGGGTCCACTTGGCTGGACTATCGGCTCGTCTGCTTCCGGCGCCTCAAGGTAGACGGCTGGCCCGAGTGGACCTTGAGAGCCCGTGATCCCCTGAATTCCCTGCGGACCAACAACCGGGCCAAGCGCCACGGCCTCGTCTGCTTCTGGAGCTTCAAGATAAACCGGCGGCCCAAGAGGACCCTGCGCGCCGGTTATGCCCTGAATGCCTTGCGGGCCAACAACAGGAACGACAACCGGTTCATCGGCTTCGGGGGCTTCGAGATAGACGGGAGGTCCGACAGCGCCAGGCACCCCTTGAATGCCCTGGATGCCCTGGATGCCTTGAGGTCCTGGCTGCGTTATCGGCTCGTCTGCTTCCGGCGCCTCGAGATAGACCGGTGGGCCAAGAGGACCCTGCGCGCCAGTCGAGCCAGTCGAGCCAGGCACGCCTGGAGGCCCGGCAACACCGGGAAACATAACCGGTTCGTCGGCTTCGGGGGCCTCAAGATAGACTGCCGGCCCTGTGGGGCCTTGTCCTCCCGTCGTGCCAGGCGCGCCGGCTAATCCTTGCGGTCCAGGGATGACGATAGGTTCGTCAGCCTCGGGGGCTTCTAGGTAGACGGCAGGGCCGATCGGTCCAGGCGCGCCGGTCGTACCAGGAGCTCCCGTGGTTCCCTGTGGGCCAGAAGGTCCCGGAATGGCGATCGGCTCATCGGCTTCCGGCGCTTCGAGGTAGACGGGAGGCCCAAGGGGTCCTTGACTGCCAGTCGGGCCTTGAATGCCCTGAATGCCTTGCGGACCAACGACCGGAATAACAACCGGCTCGTCTGCCTCCGGCGCTTCGAGATAAACTGCGGGACCCGCGGGCCCCTGAGCACCGGTACTGCCGGGCGGGCCAGCGGCACCGGGAACCCCTGGGATGATGATCGGCTCGTCGGCTTCCGGGCCTTCGAGGAACACTGTGGCACCTTGAGGACCAGGAACCCCTGGCGCGCCTGGAAGCCCCGCGGCGCCCGGCACCATGACAGGTTCATCCGGGTCCGCCGGATCGAGAAACAATGTTTGGCCTGGTAGCCCGCTTGCACCAGGCGCGCCGGGCGCTCCAGGAGAGCCGGCGGGGCCTGCCGGACCCGTAGGACCAGGTGGACCTGGCGGCCCTGGCCCACCACCGCCGCCTCCTTCGTCCTCGGCAGCAACTCCATCGCCGCCCTGCACGCCCCGCTTCTGCATGTCGCGGAGAAAGGTCGCAAGAACCTCCGCGGTTTTCGTCGGCGTGTTGTTGGTAATGTCGAGGGTTCTAAGCGGCGGGGTAGGTGCCTTTATGGTGTAAGCGTCGGCTAGTGTGCCCCCCTCTTGCCGCGAGAAGGCGGCAATCGTCGTAAGCGCCTGCATACACCAGGCAAGTTTTGCATCGGTCGAAGCGTTTGGCGGCGGCATTCCGGTTAAGGAAAGCGCACGCATTTACGCGCTGACTTTCTCTACACAAGCAGGCGCGAATTCAGCATCCTCGATGACAAGCGCGAAATCATCTTTGCCTTTAAAAATGCCCGTGTAGCACCGATCATAAAACTCGTTTAGATCATTGTTTTCGGTGTTGGTGTACCATCCACCGCTCAATCGCTTTCCAAGAGATATTTTCTCGCCGGTTGGCCTATGAACAAGCCACAATCGATTATTCGCCACCCTTACCTCCTAGTCCCAGAGATGCCCATTTCGAGGCGTGGAACACCTAGCCTGAAATCGCATCCGAGCCCGTCGCCGGATAGCGTCAAGGCGAGCTCTCTTCCGGCCACTCGCATGTCGATCGCTGATGTTGTGGGGTCCGCCGTACCGGTTGACGTATCGACGATTGGCGAGCCCGGCTGCGTTCTGTCGGTTGCCACGATGGTTGCAGTCACGTTTCCGACTTGCCGCTGCATATCGATGAAAACGCCGAGCGCTTCGATCCACGCCTGGCCTCCGACCACAGCCACTTGGGCGCTTCCAAAAGAGCCGGCTTCAACCGGGGCGTAACTGATTGACCACGGCTTATGAACGCCATTTGCGTCGAGCCCTACATTATCCTCGTACAACAATCCGTCGATGCCGAAAAACAACGGGTTGGTTATCGGGCTCGATAGGCTCGCCGCCGATGATCTTGAGACGATCATAGTGTCGGTGTACCAGAATTGCCCAGATATGTTGTAGATAACGATGATCGAATTTTCCAAACTGCCGTTTATCGGGATCGCCCAAGATACCTCGTTGAAGAATTGATCATACCAGCATACAACATTGGCAACGGCGGTCGGGGTGAGATTGCCAAATACGAATTCACGAATGTTGTCTTGGTTCGGGATCGCCGACACGCCGCCGGAATAAACGAAAAATCCTTGCGTGCTCATCCAATATGCTGTCGAATTCACAACAGCAAAAGCCATTGGTCCGATGAGGCCACATTGAAGTCCAAGAGGGTATCCGTCAAAGACGAACTGTGACCCTGTGTACTGGAGAGCATAAAGCGAGAAATCTGTCCAGAATAGTGTGATGTGCGTGCCGAGATCGGCAGCCGCGATGATCGCGTTGCCCTCGTTTATCCTTCTGACTTGCGACGGCGCGCCGTTTGGACCCGCAATCGCGAGCGTGTTCCAATTCGTATAGTCGCCTTGCGCGGAGTTCCATATTTGCAACGGATCGGATCGGCCGCCGGCAAGTTGCGTGGCGGGGTTGAAATTCGTACCATAGGCGATGAGAATGTTATCGGATGTCGATACAATTCCGGCCGCTGTCGGCGCGGTCGGCACAATGGCCGCTTGGCCAACAAGTGCTGACGGGTCCCAAAAATAAATGCCGCCAGGACCGCCAGGACAAAACAACCCTATCCTGCCGAAATTCCCCATCGACCAAATGCGGGGCTGTCCAATGATGAATTGTCCTGGCTGCGATCTACCCCAGGCACCGCGCCCGTAATATCCAGTGCCCCAGCCGGAGAGTTGCGTTTGATAGATGTTCCCAGCCACTAATCCAGCCGGGGTGATGTCCATCGGGACATAATTCGTGTCGGGGATTGCATAGAGTTTCGAGGCTGTACCAACCCCGATCAACTCTCGCCCTGTAAGGTCGTTCCATGCGAATGACCCGCGCGGAATACCCGCGAGCGGCGTAGCCGTGAGCGCTAAGAACCCTGCTCTTTTTTCCGGGAAGTTATTTCTGAACCGAACCCCGAAACCACCGGTAAACTGGCCCTTTGAGGCGAGCGGCGATTGGGTGAGCAAAAAGCCAGGCTGCGCAACGAGCGGGATTGGATCGTATTTCGTTCCCACAGCCAGCTACGTCCTTATGATGAAAGGCGCGGCTATATTTTTCCCTACGGTTTCCGCCGATCCCGTGCTCTGATTGACGGCGGTAGCATTATTGATCGTGAGCCCTGTCGCCGCGGCGCCGGTGCTGCCTGGAGTGCTTGAATTAACTGCGGTAGCCCCACCTGCCGCAAAGCTGTTAGACGTAACGATTGAGCCGTAGGAATGCGTATGGCCGGATTCCGTCGTTCCGTGCGCGTGTGCATTTTGAATATGGGTATGCGACGCAAACATATCCGCCTGGTAGGATGCAAAAGCACGTCCAACATCAAGACCTTTCCCACTGTCCAGCCCGCGAAGCCCAACGCCACGCAAATCCGGTACATGGAAAGAGCCGGTTGGCGGGGCCGCTGTTTGGTTCCACGACGCGCCATCAGTCCCGCTTGTTCCAAGTGCCGCAGCGAGCGCCGGATAGGTCGAGATAAGGTATGCCGTGCCATTGCAGAGTAGCCACCCGGACGGAGCCACCACCCCGCAAAATGGCATAATGACACCAGGCGGCAAATACGCCGCGAGCGCGGCGGTAATAGCGGCACCGCTCGCCGACGCATCGAAAATAAACTGGCCGTCAGTCCAATAAACATGGGTCTGGCTCGTCGATGGCGGAATTATGAGCGGCACACCTGCGCCAGCCTGCAAACTCAGCGAGAACGGCCCCGTCGTCTGATTGGAAACGATGAACTGTCTCGATACCGGCGGGAGCGTTACAAGCGAATTCGAGAGCAGCGTTCCAGTGAAAGCAAGAACCGCCGCGCTAGCTTGGGCAATCGTTAGAGTTTGGGCAGCGCCTGAGATGGGGATGATGCTAACCCCGGCAATCGCGGCCTCGATAGTATTTAAATTCGCATTGGTGGTGTCTCCCCACGTATTATAATCGAGGCCGTCTCCCATCAATGTAAGGCCGAGGAGCGGCGAGACTGAATCAATGACTGCCATAGACCAACCACACTGCTACTAAGCAAAGATAAATGCTGCGCTCAACGAGCCCCATAGATCGTATGCCGTATACCAGCAATATCATCGCTAGTATTCCACATACCCAAGAAACCATTAGAAGGATGCCCCGTTATAATGGCCACCGCTATGCACGTGCGAGTTAATCGGCATCAACCTCGATCCCGCGGTTCACGAGGTCATCCTGCGTCTTCGCATCCTGAACGAGACCGGTAAGGCGCTGTATACACCTTTGATAGTCGGCATCATCCTTGCGGAAATCAGCGGCAGCGGCGAGAACGCCCGCGCGCAAAATGTGTGGGTACCGATTGGTGAGAAAATTGGTATTTGTGGCTGGGCCGAGCGAGGGCTGCGTGCCGTAATAAATCATCCAGTAAATCATCGACACATTGGCGGCGACGTCGAATTGAAGCTGCTCGCCGAAGATCGACGCGAAGTGCGGGACACCTTGCTGCCAGGCCGCAGCGGTCAAAAAGTCTTGAGGGTTGAAGTCGGGAAATGCAAAATCGCCTGTCTGCGCAGTCACGAACCGGCGCTTTAACAGCGATTCCGGGTCTTTCATAAAGACAGGAGCGAAAGACGCATCGTGGACCGAGATCGGATCGAGGAAGCCTGCCGGCAACGCTACGCTGATGGCACCGACAGCAAGAGGGATCGGCAACGGCCCGATGCGCATTTCACGGACGCGAAGCCTTTGATAGATGAGAGCTTGAGCATCTATCAAGACTTCTGTCGCCGGCGCCAGCCCGTAATTGGCATAGTTGGCGATCGAGCCGGGAGTGGTCTTCGGCCCGATCAGGTCGTTGTAGTTCATGGTGTCAGAACAACATGAACGCCGAATGCAACAAGATCGCCAAGGTGCCAAACATGGCAATAATCAGCACTTCACGCAGACTCAAGCCGGTTGTCTCGATGGCGCGCATTTTTAGGACTCCATTTCCTGGTGGTATAAGGCCAACATCCAGATGATGCCCGCTAAACCACAATTGAGCATATTTATATCCACCCAATCTAAGGTCATCGGTTCACATCGCTTTCCGCGATCTTTTTGTTGTCCACCATCCAGGTCAGGATGGCGTCTCGTGTGTCGCCGGCATAAGCGTATTGCTCTTTCACGGCTTTCCTGACGGCGAAGAAGGGGTATTGCTTCTGACCCCTCGCCCAGGCCACGAGGTCGATGCCGCCAGCATCTACGGTCGCGGCTTGCATGACGTTCGTGAGCGCATCCTCGCCCTCAAGATCGGCTGGCGTCAGGCCGGATTGTTCGAGGAATTTTTTGCGCGCCTCGGCCGCTGCGGCATCGGCCTTCTTGCGATTTTCGAGCTTGCGCAAACGCTCCTTGGCCTCGTCGTCGAGCATGAGTTGCGCGAGGACGCCATGGTGGTCAAAATAGAACCCATCTTGATGAAAATGGGCTCCATTTTCGGGTGGAACGACCACGGCGAACGGTTTGCTTTTGTCCAATTTGACGAGTGGCGAATCCATGAGCTGTTCCTTATTGAATGTCCTCGCCCGCCGCGCTGACGCCGGGGCTTCTATCCGGCTTTAATGGCGCCATGCCAGTTGAGCGGCGGACGAGGTTAGCGCGTCGCCGATTTGATCGTGGTGTCTTTCCTACCGCCAATATCCGGGCCGGTCACAACCGCCTTTGAGACTTTGCAGCCGTCGAGCGAATGCCCGATATAATCATCGGCGTGTGCGAGATCGCGTCCGCATTCCTCCTCTTCCTTGCCGTGCATGGTCGAGCGGTCGAGCGGGTGTGGAACGATCAGCGTTTGCCCAAAGTCTGCCTTGATGCGGTACATGCCGCCGTTGGTTTTCCCGGAATGCCCGGTTTCCATCATGTCAGGCACCTTGTCGTCGATGCCGTTGCTTCGAGTTCTTTTCATCAGAGTTCTCCGACTTTTATGGTGACGTGATCCCAATGCGGATCAGCGCCTTCGCTCGCCGGAACAGCCGGCGCCTTGCTGGGATTTACTGGAACACCGAACGGAAAGAATGGCTCGGTGCGGTCTGTGCGATCGAGCACCTCATAACCGGCCTTCGCCACTTCCATCGGGGTTTGAGCGAGCCGGGCATTGCCGGTTCGCTCCGTGTCATGGTGCGGCGCCGAGTCTCGACCAAGCGGTTGGAGCTTGTAGAACGGCGCGCGTGGATTGAAGGGCATTTCCGCCTCCTCTGTTTAGCCTACGTCTGATAGCTCGTAGACGATAACAACGTCGGCCACGCCAGCATTACCGGCGCCGGACGGGACAACGAACGACACAACAAGTCCGGTCGCCGAGCTTGCGAACAGGAATGCCCCGGAGACGCCCGCCGATGGCGCATTGGCCGGGTTGCGGCCTGTCATGCCGCTTTGATCCGACGTGCCAAGGCCAGCCGCCGTAAGCCCGGCGAGCGGCGGTGGCTTGTCCAAGATCATCTTCGTCTGCCCAGCCGTAAACGGAGCGGCCGTCAGGTTCGTTTGCAACTGCCCGAACTTATTGACGGTCGTACCATCGCCAACTTGGATCACGCCCCAATTGGTCGTGGCGCCTGCGAAGGTCGTCGTGCAGATCGCCATGATCCCGCGCACTGACGCAACCCATCCGGCCGGAACCGGGATATTCAGCGCCGTGATGGCGCCGCCGAAAGCCAATGCTGGATACCGCATGGTAATCAGCAAAGGACTATTTACGTTGTAAGCTGCACCGGGCATTGCGCCCTCCTTGTGATTTGAGTTGCGAACAGACCCGCAACGCAGGTCTGCTCTGCCAGTCTTGACCGGTCAGCTCTGTCAGTCCTGACCGGGAACGAAAATGACGCCTACGTCGCGCTGTCCCACATCACGATCTTCGCGTTCGCCGCGTCGGGGTGCGCAATGCCGAATCCGCCCAAGTAATACCAAGCGACGCCGCGACTTCTTCCGTAGTCGTCCGGGATTTTGGCGCGTATCTCCTCGGGGAGCGCAATAGCTTCGGTCACTGTGTCGGCGCCGAATAGGAATGCCCAACTAGACTGTCCGTTCGCCCATGGGTCGGATACTTGCGCGTACGGATCGAATAGCACGGAAGCATCGGAACCGCCAGCCGGGATGAACGTCTGTTCAATAAAGCGGGTGTTTTCGTAACGGCCGATCTCGCCGGAGAAGATTTCGGCGATACCAAGGACCGTATACTGCTTGATGCCTTCGAGGGTGTTCTTGAACGGCCGGTAGGTCGTCGGCCGCGAGATCATCATATAGTCGTCGTCTTTGAAAGGCTTAGTGTTCGCTCTGGTTCGCTACACCAGAACCGCCATTTGGCCGCTGCAACTTTCATTGCAGAACAGACTATATCTTGCTCCGTTATCCACAGAGACTGAGCGCTTCGGGCCGCTTGGCCCTACTCCCTTACGGGATAGTCGTTGAACGTTATCGAAGGATATGAAAGAGTGTAACCGTATCCCCCTTTCATGCGGTGAAACATGAGACGACAACATCACTTCGCCACCCCAATGACGCCCTTTAGCGACATCGAAGCGGCTTACATCGCTGGAGTAATTGATAGCGATGGATGCATCCATTTCGAAAGAGCACGCCGTAAGAACGGCGGCTTCCGCTACAGGATCATCGTTGCCGTCGATATGTGCGATCTGCCTACTATGGAGCACATTTCCAAAACCACTGGAGGGCGTCTCGTCACAAAACGCTCTCTGCGCGGGTCGCTAACCAAACGACCATTCATTTATCGTCTCACTTGGCGGAACGGCCCTGCCGAAGATTTTCTTCGGAGGATTCTTCCGTTCCTGCACAACAAGAAACGGCAGGCAGAGCTTGGTATTGAATTCCAAAACCAAGTTGCAAAGCCCCTTGGAGTGAAATTCACTGCTGATGATTTCACCATTTGCGAGCGCTTCTATTTAGAAATGAAAGCGCTCAACAATCCTTCCGATCTTCGCTGCTGATTGCCCAATCCTGCCAGTTTTCAAACCGTCGCGTTTATCCTCGCGGATTCCGCTGTGGTTGGCAGGCTCTAAGGGGTTTCCAGACAATTCACTCAGTGTACCCAAACTTTAGGTATGTTTTGCTCCTTCATATAGTCCGAAAGAGCTTTGATATGCCCTGTATTCAAGCCAACGTTGTTGGTGATCGCTGTTGAGCCGGTCGTTGAGACCGTTACTGACGTGAGGGACGTTCCGCCGGTCGGTGCAGCTCGAAGCGGGGTCTGCTTGAACTGCAAGAAGGCGACGATGTCGAAGAATTTCCTGGCGTCGTTCTTCAGCGTCTGATTGATGATCGCCATGATGTCGTGTTTGGCGAGGTCCATCAGCTTGCCGGTGAAGGGAACGGAGATACCGGCTTCGGTGATCGTCAGCGTCCGCTGAAGGATCGTAAAGCCGCCTTCCGGCATGGCTTGGCGCTCGTCGAGCTGGCGCCCTTGAGTGCCAATATTCGTATAAACGTTCCAGTGAAAGAGATCACCGCGGTTTAGACCTTTCTGTTCTCCGTCTGGAGCGTCGCAAAACTGTCTAAACTTGGTTAGCGGTTGAGTAACGGTCCGCATATAGTCGGAAAGTTCGTCCGAATACGCGAAGCCGCCCTCGCTTGAGACCGTCCAGATTTGTCCGGCCATGATAATTACCTCTACGTGTTGGCACGTAGGGGAATTGTTCTTTTACGATGTTGGTTGGAAGCGTGCCTTTCGCATCTTTTGAATTGCTGCCGATGCGACGGCAATCCGATCTTCTGGCGCGGGCGCCGGTTCGGCGCTTCCCATCTGAGAAGTTCCGCTACGTGCGAGTGGGGGCATGAGCGCGCGTTTCTCCGCGATGCGGGAATCGGCGACTCTGGGTTGGGGCGGGACCGGCGTGAAATTTGGCCTTGTCTTGGCTATGTTTTCTTGCGGTGTCCCAAAAGTTTCAGTGAGCTTGTCACTCGCTGCCTGGAAAATTTTATCCGGTGAGCGAACCGGTCTCCCCTCCACTAGCGCGGCGGTCAAAACATCCGCTGCAAGTCTGGGGTTGGTCGCGATGGCCGCATACTGGTTGTCATCCACGAGGCCGAGCGCCTTGATGTCATCGGCGATTTCTCCAGCGACGAACGAGATGTGCGCCCTGGACAGATACGGACTCGCTATGATGTTGTTGTTGTTGGCTGCAAAGCTCTCTACGGCTCTGGCGTACTCTTGCTGCACGGAGCCCAACGCGCGCGTGTGGTCATTGGTACGGAGGGCATGGCTAACGCCAGCGTCGAAGACCTCTTGAAGGGCGCGCGCGGCCTCCTCAGGGTCGCCTAACTGAATTTTCTCGATTGCGCTGATGAGCGCCGGATCGGGTCGCGCAGGCGCGATCGCTGGTGCCTGAGTCGGCGCTGGCGGCGTCTGTCTGCGCGCTTGATCCTTGAGAGCATTGGCTTCCGCAAGGCGATTTGAGAACGCGATTTGCTTTTGCGCGAGCCGCTGGAGCGACACTTCGCTGAATTGCTCGGCATCGGCCGGATCGACCTCCGCGTAGCGAAGCAGCTCCTCGCGGGAGACACTGAATTGATTGCCGTCAACCTTGAGCAAATATGTCTTGGTGGTGGCCTTCCGTTCCTCGGCGGCGCGGGCGGCAAGCTCCTCACCCTCGATGCGCTCTTTCTCTCTGGCCGCAGCATCGGGATCGACCGGCTCGGCAGGCTCTGGTTCGGCTCCCTCGACCGGAATTGCGCCGGGGATATCCGGGTTATCGCCATCGATGAACGGGACATGGCTCGCCGGGATGAGGTTTTTACGCTCGGCGGCTCGATCAGCCTTGAACCGTTCGGCGATTATCTCGCGCTGGCGATCTCTAAATGCGGGCGTGCGGTCCCCGGTGACAAGAGGAGCTGCGGCAGGCGGTGCAAGCGCGGTCTTGCGCGCGGCATCCTCGCCTTCGTGCGGCGCGGCCGGAGGCGCGCCTGTCCCGTCTTCGACGGGCTGCGGAACGTTCGACTTCGGATCGTCCCTGTAACCGGCAAGTTTGTCTGTTGCCATACTCAATCGTCCACCATTGTTGCGTCACCGCCTCTTGTCAGTACCGCCATGTGCATGTTTTCGCGCTCCTCGATTTTCATGGCGGCGTAGATTGCGGAGATTTGCTCACCCTCGTTGATGGTCTTGCCCACCCACCGGATAAGGTCGAGATGCATCGTGATCTTGTTCTGGAGGCTACGGATGACGCTTGGCGCGTCAGCATCGGCATCGATCAAAGCCAGAAGTGACTCTGCCGCCTCGGCCCTGGAGCAAGCGAGAAGGTGCAGGATCGGGCCACCTTTTGGCAGCACAAGCTCTGCGAAGTAGTTGTCAGAGAAAGCCTGAATGGCGCGCGCGGCCATGTCGGTCGAGTAGTCACGACTCACGTTCTGGTAATTCCGCTACAAGCGCTTCTATTTCTTCCTGAGCGCGCGTGAGTTGCCTTGCGAGCACGACAATATCGGCGTCTGGATCGAGGTCCGGGTTATCCAAAAGACTTGCTGCCAATATCAGCGCGCGCCGTCTTTCCGAGATGTAGGTGCTCATTTTTCATAGAGCTTTCGCAATCCAGTTATGCTATACAAGGTTAAAGGAGATACAGAGATGCCCGCCATGGTTGCAATTCTATTGGCAACGAGCATGATCACGCCCCCTATGACCAAGCCTCATCTCGAAGCCCAGCCCGCTTGCGCTCCAGGTATGAGCGATCAAATATGCCAGGATGCGATCGATCGGAACAAACAGGCCTTAAGGCAGCTTCTATTTAAGCCTAGGGCCACGGACCAAAATAACTAGGTGGCCCCACACTGTTCGAAAGCAGCCAGGGCATACCGTTGGGGTCTCCCGCAACAAACCATGATGGAACATTTTGAGGGGTCACATCGCTGGTCACATTTCCTTGTGTCGCGTCGAATGAAAGAATAGGAGTCATGTTGCCAGGCCCCGGCCCAGAATAGGACAGAGCTGGGAAAAGGGCTCGTCCATTGTGGTCAATGGTATGGCCTACTTGAGCGCTCGACAGCCATGTGGCAGGATTCCCCGCGTCCTCTATTTCTTGCTCTGTTGGGAAATCGCTCACGCTGCCGCTGATAGGATGATGCGGAGCCGGCGCATTCCAATCCGGCAGATCGACAGGCCAATCATCAACTCCATTCCCCATGAACCATGCCGGATGATCGGCGGGGGAAAGCCACATTTCAAGAGGATGACTTACACTGGCGCCCATAAGCGCCTTAGTTATATCTTGGCGAGTAGCGCGCCTCCCCGTATTACTTAGCCCTCGTATGCTGATCACGCCGGGGGTCTCGATTTCTGTCCTCATGCGAGCGGTTTGCTCTTGACCAAAGACGAAGATCGCGAAACCAGTTGGGCCAAAGTACGGAGCGTCTGCCCATAAATCGCCTGGTACACTCTGCACGCCCAATTGGCCTAGCGCCCGCTGTACGGCTGCTCCGGGGCCACCTGGATAAGCAGAAGACCGCGACGCAATAGAGGCGGTAGCAGGATCGAGATTAGTTGGAACACCAGGAATGACGAAATCGTACGAGGATGGCGTGTTGCCGTGAGGGTTCCACGTGTCTGCCGTGCCGCCATGCCCACTTGACGACCACCACGGGATTGTCGTGCCAGGCTGCCCATTTGGTCTATCTGGGGTAACTAAAACTTCCGGCAGCTCACCACCATCGTAAGGCATTTACAATCTCCTCATCGCATCGGCCCGAAGTTGAGAGGGCCGCCGAGTGTCCTGTATGGTGTTTGCGTGAACGTTGGAAGGATTGTAGCCGGGGCCAAACTACCTGTTGGGGGGTGAGGAGTCCCGGAGCAAGTGATCACGTACATTATATTATTAGCTGCGAGGATATTCGCAGCGCTTGACGAACCGAACCCAAGTGAACCGGCACCAAAGTAGACACCAGAGAATTGCCATGCGCCTGAGACACTATCGATATACAGGTAGTAGCGTCTCACAACGACGCCGCTTATAATTTGAGACCCCAATGCCGCGCCGATCGCCTCATCTGCCGCTGTAAAATCGGACGCCGCGGACGGAGAGTTGCCTGGAATGTTCCAGACATAATAGTTGTTATTTCCCGCGGGCGGCGAACCACCGCCCATGCCTGATGTCATTATGCTGGGGAACGCGCCGACCGTTGTCCATGTATAGGCCGTTCCAGGGCCAGGGTCAGCGACTGGCACGGTATTCGAACCGGAATTGGGATGAGCCACGCCGGAGCACGAAACTGTTGCAACCGTGAAAATCCCACTGGCATTATAAACGTATGTGACCCAAAGATATCCCCACATACCAAGCGGCGAGCTGTCTACGTAACGCCAGGAGTCTGCCGGGGGATTGCCGAGCGCAAGTGCGATCTTGGAAATAGTCTCGTCACGATCCGACACCGCGGCTGTTGGAGGGATTACGACATTCAGTCTGTTTATTGATGATCCAATCACAACATTCTCCTTTGTTTATGCCGCTGGTGCCATCTCAGGCGCAGGGTTCTGTGTGGGCATCATGCCCGGATTCTGCGTTGGCTGATTTGCGCCGCCGGCCGTTCCGCTGCTCGCGTTGCCCATGGTATTGCCAAAGAGCTTCGCAAGGTCTGAATTTTGCGCTGTACGCGCCTGGTGCGCATGGTCCTGCGCCTGCGAATGCAGCTTGTGGACATGATCGGCGGCTTGCTTGCCGCGGTCATGCCCCATCGAGACAACGTTCTTGGCGAGCTCCGCGCGCGCGCGCATTTTCTCAAGCTCGATTTTCGCAGCGTCCTGGCGGTCCTTTTGGGCGATTGCGGCCATTTTCGTCTGGTTATCTTGCTGATTCTTCTGCGCGGCGATCATGTTGGCCTGGCGCTTTACGTCCTGCTCGGCCATCATCGCCTGCGCCTTCGGGTCCGGCGCCTGCCCTTGTGCCCCGCCGAGATCGACAAAGAAGCGGTCGCCGCCGTCGCGGAAGCCAGCCGCGCCGAATACCGTGTTGATGATTTCCTCGACGTTTGGAGTTGGCGGCTTGATCACGCCGGCCGCGACGAATGGCTCAAGCACCCCCCCAATCGTTTGCGCGGCCATTTGGAATTTCTGCAGCCGCTGCATCGGCAAATTCGCAGCACCAACCCCAACTTTGATCGTGAGGCTCGTTTCCGCCGTAAGCAGGTTGTCGGTTATCTCAGACATTCCAAATCTCTGAAATAACCGCGCCTTCTCGCCAGCAATCGCCAAAACAGTCTCGTCGCTCTCGTAATACTCTTCCAGGTGCATGACCTGGTTGAGGACCGGCGCGACCCATGTCTCGGTTTCGACCGATAGATCGAACTCGGACGTTGACGACGCATCGCCGGCGAGCAGGTTCATCCCGCCGACCGTCTCATTGAGCTGCCGGTTTGTCTGGACGGTTCCCATGTTCATGACGCCGGCCAGGCTGTCGAAGTCGCTATTGAGCTGGGCATCCTGTTGCGCCGCGGATTGCGGGATATCCGGGATTTGCGCCCATTCGACATCACCCGGATTGGTGATCATGATGATGCGATCGGCGCCGCGCTTCTGGATCGCCTTGAGATCGACATCCGCACCACGTTTGACCACGGCGGGCGGAGAGACACACTGCTTCAAGTGATCAAGCCGAAGGTTGACTTGATCGTTCAATTCGAGCTGGAGCGGCTGCCAGGACTCGACCGGCGACATGGGGTAGGGGCGGAACGCCTCGATTGCCCCAAGGCCAATAACGATCGGCCGCGCGCCGCCCTGTTCCGGGTAGGCGTCAGCGGTTAAGACAGGATCGGACAGCATCCGCGTGATGCCGAGGGTCCAAAACGTGTAATCCGCCCCGCCGATTCGCATGTACCATTCGTAAAGCCAGACCCTTCCGAACGTACCGCTGACCATCATCATCGGGTCTGTGCCCTCGTTACGGGCTACCCGGCTTGCGATGCTGTCCGAGGGGCCGGACGTCGGCGAGACGGCTGATCTGAACACCTCGATCGGCGTATCGACGAACGGAATTTTTTTACTCTGGCCTTGCGAGCGCGAGACGAGCAGCCATGCGTCGTCAGCGCTCATCGGATGCGCGATGCGAAGGTACTGCGCGGATTGGGCCGGGTCCGTCCAGTCGCAATTCGGATCGAAGATTACGTTCTCCGGCGGGAAAAGCTGAATGTCCGGCCGGTCCTCGATGACCCGTGTCTTTTGCGGCTCCTCCGGCTCGAACGGAGGCGATTGGATCGACGCCTGCAATTGTCCTGGCGGATTGGGCGGTGGCGCGGGCTGCGCAGGAGGAGCACCGCCGAGCGGCGCTCCTCCTGGCCCAGGAGGGCCGCCTGGCGCTGGTTGCGCCCCCCCTGGAACTTGAGACCCTGGAGCCGGCGGGGGAGCGCCTGCACCAGCCCCGGACGGTGATATGGTTGCCGGCGGCGGCGGCGGCGCTCCCCCTGGCATCCCGCCTCCTCCTAGCCCCATGGATGACGGCCCTGGCGGCGGAATGCTTTGGGACAAAGCGAAACTTTGTTCGTTTTTGCGCTCATTCTCACCGCGGGCGTCGGTTTTCTCCTCCTTGAAAATCCACGACTGCTTTGAGACGCAGAGCCCGGTGATCTGCATCGTCTGGACGGCGCCGGATGCGGTCAGGAACCATTTGATCCCGTTGCGTTTGGTCTCGCGGGCCAGGCGATAATTTAGCAGCTCTTGCTTGAGTGCCGCGCTTGCGGCCTGTACCTGATCAGCCTCGTTCTCGGGAGTGATCGAAACCACATCACCAGTCGAAAACAGCGCCGTCGCGGCTGCCTGCATCTTCTTACGAACCGCGTCGCGCGTCTTCGGGCGAAATGTCTTCGACCGCCCGGAAAAACGCGAATGAAGATATTTCGAGCCCTCAAAATGCTGCGAGCGATAGGCCCGATAATTTCTGGCCCAAAACGAACGAACTGCCGTCTGGAAGAACGTGGCACCTTGGCTCTCCGCTTCTTGGGCAAGTCTCAATATCTGGCCGGGGCGAAACGCTTCCTCTTCCAAGAGCACGCGCGGATCGTCACTCTCGGAAGCTGTCGGGCCTCCCGAAGTTCCACCTTGCGCGCCACGAAAGCCAGGGGTTGATTGGTCACTGCCATCAACCGGAAAGTTCCCGGCTAGCGTTGGGATCATTGTGGGACCGCGCTCTTACGCCCGACCTTTGCGCGGGCCTCGAGGAACGCAACCTCAGCCATTTTCATCGGCGAGCGTGGGATTTTGTAGCGCACGAGGAGATCGCTCGCCGCTTCGAGCGAATATCGTCTCATGTCGTTCTCTGTGCAAAGAAAGCAGCCCGGCACGATTTGATAGGTATGTGGTGGAAGCAGAACAGGCAGCGAGATCGCCGCGCCGCGGTATTGGCCGGTTAAATTCACCTTCACCGTCCAGATAAATCCAGGATACTTACGCTCGATGAATTCTAGAATGCGGCGCGCCATTTCGATTTCGCGACGAGCGATCGAGGCGCTTTCCGCGCCTTCCGAGGTTTGGTTGGCAATCATGTCTCACAGACCGCCGCTCGTCGTGTGAACGGGGCCAACCGCAGCACTGACCGCCTCGGCGCCGGCCCCTATACTGTTGACCCCCTCAACGCCTGCCGACAGCATGGCACCGGCATCGCCAACAGTCGGAACGTAGAATTTCGACGCGGCGCCGATGATCGGAACGCCGTTGCGAAACCAGCGATAGACAAACTCCGTTGGCGATCCTGTCCACACTCCGGTCGGGACTTTGAGCGTTATCCCAACGACTGGCGGCAACCCTTGGGAAATGACCGGGATTGCAGTGTTGGCGGGTGCCCCGCTAACCGGCGGCGCGTAAGGTCCTAAGACGTAGGGATCGCCGTAGAAGTTGCGGGCGCGGTGCCCGGCCTCCCCGAACGGGTACATTAGCTCGTCGTGCTTATCGCGTTCGAATGTCGGCTCGAGGTCGAGGACGACGCGCAGGAACGGGATCGCGATCGAAGTGACAGTCCGGCTCGACGCCTGTGTCGGGGGCGCTGGGTTGGTCATTAGGCGCCATCCGCACAAGAAAGAACGAAGTATGAATGACCTGTGTTTGGAATTTCGGTAAGACCATTCGCAAAACCAAACGTAAGGTTAGTCAGCGCCGTCTCGCAAAGCTCCCGTGAGGTATATTCAATGTGTCTGGTCTCGTGGCACGCGGAAGCTCTACACGTCATCCACACGAGGAAAACAGCCATCATTTTCTCTATAACCCCGTCATCGCGATAAGATCGATGACAGCGGCGATACCGAAGCAAAGACCGCCAACGTCGAGCAGGAGCCGGATGATCATTTGCGCTTCGACTTCGCGTTTGATTTGTTCACCGCCGCGTTACCGGCACGAACGGCGCGCCCCTCATCGCCAGTGGATTTGAGAACCGAATTTGATGCCTCGGCGAACGCGCGTTTTGATTTCGCCGTCTTCGCCTTTTTCGTGTGCCTCGTCGCATCGGCTGGAGTCCACGGCATGTCGATTTTCCTCCAAAAGCGCGCGCAGGAACCGCATATTTTGTTCTTCGCTTATCCGAACCGGCGGATCAGCTTTCATGATGTCCATGTCGTACTCTGGTCTTCTTCTCGGCTTCCGCATCAGTCTCTTCTGGCGATGAGCGCGACAAAATAAAAAATTGTTACCACACTCCCGACGACAAGCCCGATGATGAGCCCGGCTAGGAACATTGGCATGACACCTATTTGCCCTTGCCGAGTTTAGCGTCCGCCCTGCGGTCGATCTTGGCTTTTAGAGCTGGGCTTGCGTGCTGGGCCGCGCGAGCCTTCGCGTCCCTGGCGTGAGATTTATCTTCGACCGGATAAGTACGATTAGGACCAGCGAATGCTGAGTCCGGTAGAGCGTTTCGCGCTTTCGCGGTGAGCTTGGCCATCACTCGACCTCGCAAAGTTCCTTAGCGGCGATGGGATTCTTTTCTATGATGTCTTGCGCCATCGAGCTGCGCGGAGCTGGCTTGCGCACCTTATCGCGGCCCTTGGACGGCGGAACGAATTGCACAGAAACGACCCGTTGATCTGTGTTGACTCGTTCATGAGCTATCACGCGCCAATCGGACGATGACCACCACATTGCGTAGCGGGTAAACGTCCCGTCGCCGTTGGGATAGTAGGTTCGGTCAGCGTCCACGGCCGCTCTTCTTCATGAACGGTGGCGCCATGCCTTTGCCGGACTTGCCGTCGCGCTTGTCCTGCGCTGCGTCGGTCTTGCTGCCTTCCGGCTTGCCGTGCTTTTTGTCGGCCTTCTTATCCTTGGCCGATTTCTCGAATGCTGCGGGTTTCATTGTTATCTCCTAAAGAGCCGGCGAGCCTCAGGAACCCGCCGGCCTAGTCATGGGATTTTGCCATGTCCCCGCGCCAGCTTTGGCGGCTGACGCGAAGCTGTTTTATGCCGCGATCGCGGCTGTTAGTTCATCGCATTTATCTCAAAAAAGAACAGAACGATGTCGGCAACGGCAGTCGTGGCATTGCCCGTAACCGCGATGATGATCGCGGCGTTTTCAGGCGCTGTCGGTAACACCGGAATACCGAGCGCGCCAGCGGCGCCCAACCCAAGGTGCGTAGAACCGAAAATGGCGCCAGTGCATTGGGCGTACTGCGTGTTCGAGCCAGCGGCACCGGCCTTGAAGACGTTCGCGGAGAGCGTCCATCCAGCGTTTACCGTCGTTTGGGCGCCAGTGTCGGCGATGAGCGTGCCGCCGGACACCGTGCTACCAACAACCGCGGCGGTGCAGGCCCAATAGAGACGCACCGTCTTGTTGGTGGCGTTGGTCGGCCCGGATCGGCCGGCCGCGGTCAGAGCAATGCCGCGCCCGGCGATATCAAGTGTGCCGGCCGGAAGCGTGTAAACGGCGAGCACATTGTCCGCGCCGGTCGCACCCGGATTGATACCAGTGGCAGAAACCTGCCGAAAGATATTGCCTTCCCTCGACATTGCGGCGAGCCCACCACCGAACGGCTCGACGAAGTTTGGATTTTGATAAATGTCGTTAAAGACCGCATCGACGCCGTAGCCGTCCTCTTGCGGGTTGACGTATTTCTGAGTTGTGCCGGTCGGCGCTACCATCGTTGTCTCCTTAGTGGGTGAAGCCCCAAAGAATCACAGTGATTCCGGTTCCCGTGGCGTCTGCGGTGGTTGCAAGCGAGATGGCGGTATTGACGGCGCTGGCCGCGAGGCACGGGTTATAATTTCGGATGAATGTCGCGCCTGGCGCGACGAGGGCTTGGAAACCCTGATAGGTAATCGTGCCGCCGAGAACACCAGTCAGCGTCATTGGGCTAACGCTTCCGGTCGCGCTACCTACTGCGTCAACCTCGATACCGCAGATATAGTTGGTCTTGCCGGGGACTGCGGCCATCGTCGCGGTGACGATGCCGGTCGTGCCCGATGCGTTGTTGACCGTCGTCGCGCCCGGCGTCAGGCAGTTGTTCGGGTTGTAGGCATCGCAGACTGCGACGTTCCCCGAGAGGATGCCGACCGGTCCGGGATTTGGATTGCTGTTCTGGACGGTCTGAGCGGCCACCGTCTCGCCGAACAGGACGAAGACACCCGGCGGCAAAGCCCAATCGACAAACAGATATGCGAGGATCGATGCAAGAAAAAGCCGGCTCGTGTGTCTCATTTGACCGTCATCTCCAAACGTTCTGTGTCACTATCAACACAAGCCACGCTATGCTGGCGACCGCGGCGATTGCGAGAAGCAGCTTGATCCATAATGTCTGTTCTTGATTGAAGTTGTAGTTCATTTATAGCCCGTCGATTGCTTGCAGGGTCGCGGTTGGCGAGCCTCCGAGCGCGGTCAGAGTGACGATGAAGTCGCGGTATGCCCCAACCCCCACATTCGCGCCGCCGAGGATGGTCCAGCCGCCGCCGCTTGCCACAACCGAGCTCGTGAAGTTGCTGTCGAGATGATAAAGCTCGGCGAGACCTGCTTCCGTTCCCGACCACGCGGAAGCCGGCGGGGTGTAGCTGGCGGTGTGAAGAGCGGTATTCCAAATCGACACTTCGTCGATCTCGCCCTGCCATGGAGAGATTAAAGTCCTCGCCCTTGCCCCTATGGCAAAATTCGGTCCTTGGCTTGCGTCCGCCACATGGGCGGAAGATGTCATTCGCAGGTTGCCATCAACAAAAAGCTTGCCGCCTGGAGATTGCAGAACAACCTCTAATAAATGCCATGCTCCATCACATATATTTAATGTATCTGAGAAGGTAAATTGAGTGCCGCCGCTCACGTACCCCCAATTAGCAACTCCGCTGGTTAGTATAATAAGTTGCACCGTGGTAGCTGTTCCGTTATCAAAACAAACAACAAATCCGTTCGATGAAGGCACGGCGGACTTTTTAACCCAAGCCTGAATAGTTCCTGTAGATCCAGGCCAACTAGGAAATGCTCCCGAAGATCCGTAACCGGTCAACAGAGCGCCGGTCCCGAATTGCATCGTGCTTGTGTCCCAAGTCGGTGTCCCACCGCCGGTTAGATTAAGGAATGACCCTCCGTAAGTTCCGTTGATCGTCCATATACCTGAGCCGGAACCGCCCTTGTTGATGAAGCGTAGCCTAAACGTCTGTCCAACCTGTGGGTTGGTCATCGCGCCGAGGAGAGATGTCACAGACGGGAGGGTTGCGGCCGACGCGGCGGTGATGGCGCCAGTCAGGCTTAGAACGTGCGTGTCCGATTCGCCGCCGTAGACATCGGCCGTGACCAGTTGCAGAGTCGCCAGCGTAGAGGAGTTCTGCGAGTATCCGTATGAATTAATAAACCCAGGGCTTGCAATTGGCGCCGTATTGTCACCAATCTTGTAAGTGAGAAAGTTAGTCTGTTTCGCCGGCACGCCTGTAGTGAAATTGCTTGCTAGGCTCAGATTGAATGCAGTGCTTTTTATATTGCCCTGAAAGAGGCCATAAACCTTGCCGTCTATGTTGGTAAGATTTAATATTGGGACTTGCGGATTAGCAAACGGAGTCTGGAAATCAAAGTTGTCAAGCGTGACTGTCCATTCCGTCGATGTCGTAACATCACCAATAATCGGCGTGTTGCCGCTTTGCAACATCTGGATGCTGCCATTTCTAATCCATAAAGATTGCTTAAAATTATTGTTATAATTCGCAAGCGTCCCAGCAAGGAACTTAAATAGACCGCCCCCAAGCTCGGAGTAAAGCGAATCGATGGAAAGAGCGCCGGTATCCCTGAGGATCAGATTGAAGTCCGTTGATGTACAATAAAGATTTCTAATGAGCATATTAGAAATGGTATCAATGCAATTGGTAGACTGCTTAACAAGTAGAGTATCGAATGAAATAGCCGAGGCATTCGGGTTCTGGCTCCAAATGCCAATACCCGTAACCCCATTAATCATCACCATTCCAAATTTATTCGTGTCTCCGTTAACTGTGCCTGAGAAGATAATTCCATTGGTAAGCTGAGAGTTGGTGCCGTCAGTATCAATGCCAAACGTCTGACCTATCCATATTTGGTCAAACGTTCCTTCCGTGCAATTTCTATTTTCTGATGGATTACTAAAACTGTTAGTGACTATGCTGTATTTGCCGGTATCCATCAGGATTGCGCAAAGCGGCGGCGCCGAGGTAAGGCCTTTGAACATAACCCCGAATACGCCGCCACCAAAATCGCATTGGTGGACGTACATCGGCAATCCAGCCGGCCCAACCCATTGCAGGACCGACCCGCCTAAATTTTGGTGTAGTGTGCTGCCCCAACCCCCAAACCCGAACAGTCGAGAGCCAAAAAGACCGAGGCCACCGCTGTTTAGCAGAGACCCATTAATCGGCACGGTGCCTTGGATATAATAATCGCCGCCTTGCGCGAGCGCCGCATTTATCGCAGCGACGTTGGCCGAGGCATTCGCTGGTAACGGACTTGTCTGAATGGGCGCGGCGAGAGCAGCGATTCGGCTGTAGATATCGGTGAAGATCGCATCGACGCCAAAGTTATCCTCCGGCGCGTTGATCCATAATCTCGCGGCGGCAGACGGCGCTGTCATGCTTCCTCATCTTTCAGTAATGCGCCCTCCAACGCGATGAGACAATCTGCACTTACAACTTTGTCGCGCAGTGACACCAAGCCTGCCAAAGCGGTAAATAAATCCCGAGGATTGCCGCCGCGTTGCTCATATTGGAGCGCCAAACTTTCCGCGAAAGCAGCGGCAGAGAGTACGCTAATAGGAATTTCGCCAGTGACCCCGGCCGGGATCACGACTTACCCCCAGTGTCCTCACCGCGGGAAAAACGGAACACATCGGAAACGCTTAACGGCCCCCTGCATCGGGTGCGCTCGGACGGGTTCTTTCTGAGCCTTTCCGCGATGGCGTCTACCTGACGCTTATGGGTCTGAACAAGGGGAAGATGCGCGATCGACTGGCTGTAGTCCCGCCCCCTGCGCATGATCTGCTCCGTACGGAGAAACGCCGCTATGTTCACCATCAAAACACCATCCCGGATGTTGGATCGTAAAACATAAGTCCGTTCCTCCACCAAATGACCCACATCGCGAATATCGCGACCAGCGCCAATGCCAAGAGAACGTCCTTAATTCTCTCCTTCAAAATTCTTTTCCGGTGTTCGAACGCAGGTGATCCAACGGGGAGGGGACGTGGTAAGGGGGTCCCATATCAATGGCCGCACGCTGGACCGTCGCCGCTTTTTCGAGCGCGTCCGCGATGCGCTTGAGCGAGATCGCGATCGAGGCGAGATATTCTTCACTCCAGCCCTCATGATAAGAGCGGATGACGCCAGGCTCGATACGCCCAAGGATGTCAGCAACACCACCGGCTTGCTGTGGTCTCAGCTCATCATATTCGCGCGCCGCCGCCTCTACCTCACTTGTCATCAAGTTGCACCTTCTCTAAGTCCGCCCATAACCGCGTCCAAAAGTCGTGTATCGCTCTGTGCGAAACGCTTGAGGCGGCGCAATGCTTTTTTTTCGATTTGGCGAATGCGCTCAACAGAGCGCGCACCTGAAGTGCTCTCATCTCCTATTTGTCCGAGAGTCTTCTCTTTCCCATCGATCAGCCCAAACCGTTCGTTGATGATATTGCGCTCGCGAGGTGGAAGCACCTCAAGAATCGCATCGAGGGCGTTCTTAGATTCACGCATCAATAGCTTCTCATCCGCGGGAAGCGCCATTGCGCGCAGCGAACTGGAAATCTGATGAATATCCGCCGCATTGGCCGTGAATGTGGCTTCGTTCTTCTCCAGCGCCTTACGAATTTGCGCAGGCGGAAACATATCCTCGGGAAGGCAGCGTAGACACTCGGCAAGACGTAAGGCGGCAGGACTCCATTTCGAGGCGTTGTAAGGCAGCGGCGCCACCTTCATGCCGATATATGAACCAATCTGTCCTTGGCTTACGCCGCACGCGCGAGAGAGAGCAGCTACACTCTCATACCCGGCTTCACGTATTTTTTCGATGAGACGATTGTTTCGGACTTTGATCGTAACGGAATAGTCGCGCGGCACTTAGGCGTCCTCGAATATGAATTCGTTGATATCGTCGGCGATCTTCTGCTCGTCGAGATCGGGCGCAACCGGCTGCATGTCGTAGAACCGCGACGTCGCGTCCGCCAAATCGTCATGCGGGGCGAACTTGAAATAGAGCAATTCGTCGATCAGCATCCGCGTCAAATCGTAAGGCTCGCCATCAGCGTCCTTGCGGCGCAATCCGCGAACGAGGTAGCTGTCGCGGCCTGCGTCCTTCGCGTCACGCATCGCGCGTGACGGGCCTTTCATCGGGATCGTTACAACGTGGTTACGTGCGCCGTCACCTGATCGCCCGTCTGCCGAGGCCATGTGCCAGTAACAATCACCGAGCCCCTTAACGGATATGAGAGCAGGAAAATAAAATCGTCCGTCGCGGATGTCCGGTTCCAGGCGCTCGATGCGCGACCACTTCGAATGCTCTCCCTCTCGCGGCCATGCAATCTCTTCGATGGCGAAGACCTCTCCGCTTCGCTGCATTTCGAGCTGGAAATATTCGAGATCGGCCTGCATTCCATATCGTTCGTATCCGACCTTTACGAGCTTGACGCCGGGCGCCGACTTCCACTTGCGCCGAAGTCTTTTCAGACGATCCCAGCGCTCGGTCAGCGACATTCGATGGCAGTAGCCGTCGAGGAAATACCTCGAGCCGCCCTTATCAACGCCAACGACAGCAATCGCGGTATTGTCGCTCGATCTCGTCCGGCCGGCTGATGGGTCCGCCATGATGTAGACGTTAAGCACCGCCGGGCGAACTTCCCAGCGGCTCTCAAACCATTCCGGCTTGAACACCTGCTCGCTCCCGGCGAGCGGGTTTTGCAGCATTTGGGCCGAGAACGTCGAGCGCTGCGTTCGAAGCTTTTCCTTCCATCGCTCGCCGCTCATCATGACCGGATTGCCGGTTGGCGTTCCGTCATCGCTGCCCGGATAAATCCGAGGCTTTAAAATGTTCCGTTCGAGGATTTGCCCGTATGTGTCACCAAAGGAATACCGCGTGCCCACGTGCTGCTTGCGCACGTCGCCAGCGCCGAGGTTGTCCGAAAGCTCCCACGCCTCCATGGCCTTCTTGACCATCTCGGGGTTTCGCACCGTCTCGACAGTCACGACATCATCGTATTTGAGGATCGTATAGTGGCCGCCTGTCGGCATTCCGTCGATGAGGCCCCACGCCTCGATCGTCGCCTCTTTTGGGTTCGATTGACGCTTCAACACGAGCCCGTCGAGGCCCCATCGCGGAGCTTCGATCTTCGGATTTGCCCAGATTACGTCAGCGTAAGCCCACCGCAAAAGCGCGTTGGTTTCGAACTCCTGCTTGATCTGATGCAGAAATTTACGCGCGGCCTTTTGCGTGCAAGAGAAGATCGCGACCGTCTGCTCGGGATCGCTCACCACGTCCTGGATCGTGCCGGCCCAGGTGATGAGCGTTGATTTGTAGTGCTCTCGTGCCCAGAGGTCGAGATAGCCGTCCGGCGCGGCCTCGACTTCGCGGCACCGATCATAGACCCACGGATGGATCATATCGCGCCGGCCAAGGATGCAAACGCATAGAAAAAAGCGATCGAGACAACCTAGAAGCGCGTAATCGGTCGGGCGAAGCTTGCCAGAGCCTACCAGGTTCTCGTAGCTCGCCATCGCGGTTTGCATGTCTGCGTAGGCAAGTGTCGCGGCGAGATCGACGAGCTGGCGATTAGCCGCGTCGATGTAGCGCTCGCCCTTCATACCGCGCGCTCAACCTCTGTGCGATGAAATCAGGCTCAGGTTGCCCGTTTATCATTTCCTTCAAACTGGCTAGCTCGCCGGGGAGAAGTCCTACCTTCTGCGCGAGTGACCCAATGAGGGCGCCGGTGTCTTCGACTTCGGTGATGCGCGAGGTAAGATCGTCCTCGAGGTCTCCCATTTCCGACCGATCAAGAGCCCGGAGACGGCGCATCTCGTCGAAGGTCTTAGCAAGCCGCCTCTCAAGCGCGGCAACGCGTTGCTCTAGCAACGTAATGCGCGTCTCTGATTTTGTTGCGCGTACCGTCAGCGTTAGGCGGCGTTTCATGAGGCTATTTTCCCGCCTCACGGCATTCCTTGCACGTAAGGACGTTTTCCTGGAACTTGGTTTGCAAGTGGGATAGCCCTTCAATCAATTTCCGCACGGTCTCGCTATTCATCGTCCACCCACATTTTGGCACACCTGCGCGGTTCGAAGCGCAGTACGCGAATGCGACAAATTCGCCGGCCTTTGCTTGATCCAATAGCCTCTCAATTTGAGCGACGATCAGATCATTTGTCTTACCCATCCGACGCGCCCGCCATGATCGCATTCCAAGCTTCACGATAGACGGCGCGTATATCATCTGTTGGCACATCCCAAAAGAGCCAACCGCTTAGAATAAGATCGCCCTCCGGGTTAATGGCCGCCGTCGTTCGCCACGCGCGATAGTCGCACTGCCACCATTTCATTTCCCGCCTCGCTCGCTTCTCAACCTTCATCATGCGTTCGCCGGAGCCCCACCGCCAAACAGTTGCGCGAGGAGGCCGCTCCCTCCAGCATCAGCCGTTTTCCCAAGGT